>Ga0157368_1000472_pt1 | contig 18701 bp, 25 predicted proteins | sample AttbisABBM3_FD_113146 | JGI IMG/M metagenome (GOLD analysis project Ga0157368, IMG submission 113146) | Fungus gardens microbial communities from leaf cutter ant in Botucatu, State of São Paulo, Brazil - Atta bisphaerica ABBM3 | ecosystem: Host-associated > Fungi > Mycelium > Unclassified ...
CAGAATCTTCTGGGGAGGTTGAGGAAGTGGGGGTTGGGGCGGCAGCTGTGGCAGAGGGGGAGGTGGATGCATCGATGGTAGGTGTTGGTGTGGCGGCAGGTGATGAATCTGCAGCAGACGTGGGTCTGTCGACATGTGGTTCAGAACCATAAGAAATGTTCTGAGGTGACTGAACACCACTACCACCACCATTATTCGAATTGTACTGCTGATTGAGTTGTTTTTCGATTTCAGCCTTCTCTTCTTCCGTCATCATGTTTGTGGCGGCATTAGTCATCTCTTTCATGATTGTGATTTCGCCGATCTGCGGAAATGAATCAGGAGAGCGAGACACTGAAAATAAGGGAAGGGCACACATAGTCAACAAAGCGATCTCCACCAAAGATGTTGGCAAAGAAGCTAGCAGCATCTTCCATCTTGATTTCGGTCCCCTCTTTCTCCATCATCTTTTTTCCATGTTTGTCGTATACAGTTCTGAGATTCTGATCAGTAGATCGATGAGAATGCCTTCCCTGAAAAAGAGAGAGAGAGAAAACAGAGGACATACAGGGTCGGAGAGAACCTGGTAAGCTTTGCTGGTACAGGCCGTGAGTGAAACAGCCGTATCGCCTGCTTGGCAGACGTACATACCTAATCTCCTTAAATATTTCCTCTGCCTCTGGTGATGGGTTCTTGTCTGGGTGGTACTGGAGGGGCGTAGGTGGTGGTCATTGTTGCAAGCCCAACTGAGTGACGAACCTTCATAGCTGCTTTCCGGTAGCCCCTCTTGAGGGCGACATCGTCTGCATCAACCGAGACGCCGAGCTGGAGAAAAAGTTCGAGGGCACTGTAGCCAAAGCTCATGTGCAGACACTCACAAGGTCGTAATACTCGGTCTCGATAGGAGCCATGATGAAAGGTAGAGAGAAAGGGGGGAACTGGGACGGTGACGCAACGGTACATTAGGTAAATAAATCAATACAACACTGTGCTTATGCGCTCGACTCGTTGTCGTCGTCCGACTCAGCCTCGTCCGACTCACTGTCCTCGCTCTCATCGAAAATGAGAGAAATATACTCGTCGCCGAGCTGTGCAGCGTCGGGGGTGGGCTGTGTCATTTTCTGGGGAAGTTCGTCTGGCTTGGTCCGCAAGGTATTGGCCTTGATCACGTGGGGTAGTTTGCACCCACGTGACCTGCACTGACCGGTTTCCTCAAACTCGGGACACTCCCTGACATGGTTGCGGTCGCACTCGACCCCCTTTGCACAGTACCCAAGCACTGCAAAGTCCTTACATACCCCGTCCTTCTTACCGACATTGACATGGGGAAACAGACAGTTCTGTTTTGTGCACCGGCCACGGTTGAGGAAGTGGACACAGAGTGGCGTGCGTTCTGGCGTCGGATGGTGTGACAGATTGCACGTGTCGGCTGTCTTGGGACAGTCACCCTGCATAAACGCCCAGCAGACCGCTGTTTTTGCAGCATCGTGTTGGTACGGACATGTCAGCCCTCTAGAACATGTTCCTGTCGCTCCAGTCAGCCCAAGTCAGACACAGGTCAACCCAGTGGCTTACCTGTCTTTGTGAACCTCGAGCATGCCTTGTCAATCTTCCTGGCTGCTCTGCAAGTCATATACACAGTTAGCAAACAAACAACAAATGGAAATGAAAAAAAAACAGACTGAAAATGTGAATGTGTTCTTGTCGTATTGTCCAACGTCATATTCCGTCCTTGTGGCTTGTACATTCGAGCATGAGCCGCGAGACGTCCACGCGGCCCTTTTCTCGTAAATGATTGCTTTTCCACTTTCGGTTTCGTTGCCGCAACTGTAATTTTAACATTCATAAGCCATATGTCATATGGATACAAAGACAAAACCCACCGTCTTTACGCACCAACGACCGCCTACTTGCTTCAAACGCAACACCACCAATAATCACTTCCTTCCTTCCTCCCTTTACCTTCTCTCCACTTACATTTGCAGCTGTTGCTCCAGCATCTACACCAGCATTTTCCTTCCCCTTCCCACCACTATTGACCAACCCTGGCCTCACATATTGCCTGTGCGGTCCAGTACCACCACCACGCCCTCTTCCACGCCCTCTAGAATAGCCATAGCCACCACCAGTATGCGCGCTATAATTTGCAGATTCAGTACTCTGACCAGATTTGTGTCGATCAATCGTAGCTTGTAGGGTACAAGCACGTTCCCATGGAGTAAGGGGGGTAAAAACAAGAGATACAATCAATAACTGGAGTTGGAGTTGTCAAAAGGAGGAAACACTACCTGTTAACCGCGCAATCTCATCTCTCATCTGATCCTCCACCGACATCCCACCACTACCACCAGTGTTCGAAGAAGATGCCATTTAGACTGTTGTTTTCTCTCTCTCTCTCTCAAGTCCACAATAACCAGAGGATGTCTTCAGACCCCCTATCGAGAGAAAATTACTGACAAGTAGTTGAGAGAAGCTGCCAATCAATTCCCGACTTGATGACAAACGCACTGACGTAGAAGGATCTTCACAACACCCTCGTGAGACTTTGATTCCTTTTCTTGTTTTTACATACATATCATCTCTCAATAACGCCTTTCCAAGTTTTCACCGCACCAACCATCACATTGTCCACATCCGACAAACTCGCCTCCTTCCTAAACACCTTCATATACATATCCAACGGGTCACCTAACCCAACACTACCACCGTCCTCACTGCCGGTGGTATTTGCCACAGAACGCGTTCGACGTGCCATATGCCAATGCTGTGGATTCTGTCCTCGTGAAAATACTTCCAGTATCTCCGGGTCGCTGAAATTGTGTTATTTGGGCAGAGGAACAAGAAGAAGAAGAGAGACGAATACCGATCTTGTAAAGCTCTAGCTTCATGCAATATACCAGATTTCGAATGGAAATTTTCACTCCCAAACGTATATTTTCCCGTTGAGCCAATATGAACGTCTACCGGCTGAAGGATCTTCGTCGCGGACGGGAGAGAATCACTCATCCTACAGCTAATATCATGACTGAAATCAAAAAAGATATACAGTATAGAAACATACGCTTTCCTAGACTGTTCTTGTGCAATAATCTCCTCAATCGTTGCAAAGAACCTCTCCGACTTGCGAGAGCAGTGATCCAAATGCCGTTGTACCTCGCTTTCCTCAGCCTCTGCTCGATTGTGGATAAGTATTAGCATCCACGGTCCCCTCTAATCATGGGTCTGACCAGAAAGAAAACAGTTCAATTATAATTTGGGGAGAGAAAGGCTTACAAGCAAAAAATACACCCTCTTCTGGCTTGTCGACAATGGGTCATCGCCATCTTGTAGATAAACCATTTTTCTTAAAAACACGGATATCGTCTTAGGTGTCATCACTTCCGACTCTCGTATTGTCCTCTCCTCATCTTCTTCCGCACCGTCATTTATCGAAGGTGCAGGAGACACCTGACACGAGATCGCGTCGTCTAAAGCATTCAGATCTACTGTCCCCTCTACAATAGACCTCCAGTCTCCTTTCTTATCACCACTTGCATCTAAACTCCCTCTTCCATCCTCTTCATCAGTCCCATCATCTTCCGATGAAGATTCTATCATCTGCTGGTTTGTGTTTTTCCTCCGTGACAAAGCCGCCGTACTCGCCACACCAGTCCCAACAACCGTGTCCGGCACATCAACTCCTCGTAAAGACGTTTTCGCCGAATTCCGACCAAAATTCAGCACACCACCCCAGTTCCATTTTCTCACATCCATAGCTTGCATATTATTCAAAAAACTTGATGTCATCCCCGGATTTTGATCTTTGATTAGAGTGCCTTTGATTGTAGCTTGTGACGATGCCATCGCTAGTACACCATCATCACCATCGCCATCGCCATCGCCATCATCATCATCATCATCATCATTTTGAGAAGAATCACGAAATAGCGGTATCAAAGAGGCGAAGTACAATGGAAGTGAGATTGGATAGTCATTTCGGAGATAATTTGAGGAGGGTATGATTGATGTTGATGAGAGAAGCAGAGTAGTAAATTCATCTTGGGACAGTTCATCCTGAGATAGTTCATCTTGTAAACCATCTAGTGCCGGGATCAAAGCTTTGAAATAAGGATGGAACGCAACACCTGATCGACAGTCAATTTTTTTTTCCAATTTATTGATTTACATTCAATACAGTCGAGAACTTACCAAGACGTCGACTAAAATCTTGACTATCTTCTAATGACCATGACCACGCCCAAGGTGTCCAGAATCTTTCAAGTTGCACTTCCAATGCTTCTTGTCCTAGGGCACTAAGGATAGAGGTAAACGATCCATGTATCAACTAAAAAGCAAGAAGAAATCATCAAAAAAAAACCCATTCAGCTCGAACAAGAAAACAATCATATAGGCACACCTTAAACCTCTCATAACCCCTCATAATATCCTCCTTCAGCGCACCATCATGTACGGAACTGTCTTCACAATCATAACCAGGTTCATCTTTATCTTTATCCTTCTCTCGCTCTTTTCCCTTCAATTTCCCCTTCTTCTCCTTCCCTTTACCCTTCCCTTTTTCATACACCACCCGTGGCACTTTTGCCAACTCGATACACTGGACACAAGAAGAAATCAGGTCCAATGGATATATACATATATAGATATAGATATCATAAAATGTATCAAAAGAGGTGTTCTCAATCAAAAAATTTTAACAAAAGGAAAAAAAAACTGACAGCATGAATCCAAAAGTTAGGTTCAGGAGAGACCATAACCATTCTTCTCATTTGTGAATGCACAGTATCCACAGGATTCTGAGCATTGAACATCCTACAAGAGCATCAATCAATCAACGTCGTCATTTTTGGGTCTTTGAAAGACACACTCGGAAAAGCTCACAAGCGCCTTTGCGAGACCAATCTGTCTCAACATCCTATCCCTCGACACAGCTCTCTCTTTCGAGGTATAGAAAAGAATATGTGCTTGTTCTTCTGCATCTTCGTCGTCAACGTTGGGTGGATGGGTGCTGCGCAGTGACGGGTTATAGATCGTCAAGTAGACAAGGTTAGGAGGAATCCTGTCCATGGTCACAATTCTACTCATTTCCATTTGAAGATCGATCCTATGACCTTGCGGTTTTCCACGCCCCAAACAGGACGTGCAAATATCTTATGTTCAAAGCTGGCTGTGAAAACATTGGTAGCCGATGGGCCCCAACAATGACAAGTGACCAAGCATTAGAGAGAACTAACAGATGATATAACAATTATCAAAGCAAAAATCCTTCAAAAACAATGATTCACGGTGAATCAACGTCACCATCAATACTCAGCTCCTCTGCCGCCGTCGTAAACGTCTTCTGCCCTGTCTCACTCGTATTTTCAGACGATACATTCGAGTATGATGGCGACGCCAAACGACTTCCCGACTCTGCCCAATCGTCCGAGCCGCTGAACGACAACCTTTGTGAATTCAGATTCCGGGATCTTATATTGTGATACATGGGGTCGTTCCAGTCTGGATCCAAACATGACGTCGGTGAACCCCCAGTAGACGAATGTCCAGCAGTATATCCACCAAAATCTTCAGTGGGTTCTTCTGGATCGATGTATAACGGATCTGATAGGTCTGGAGGGCCATCTGATACAGTTAAAGAAGATACCGAGGCACCCGATCGCGCTGCCCATAGGCTACTACTGCTCTCTCCATCTAGACGGGAGTAAAGATCACCCGGAGGAGGCGCCAAATAATGAAGCTTGGTATCATCTGGAGGTGTAGGTAATCCGTTATTGCCGTTGACTTCAATCGAAATGTCCAAGGCAGAGGGTGTTGACACCCCTACAGTCATTTGATGTCCTTCCCGTTTTTTCTTGAAATCTAAGATATGCTCTTGGAGTCTACCACCAAGAGGCCTGTTGGTCCGGCGGCGATAGAAGAGGAGGTATGCATCAGCATTCTATTGTTTGCAATTTGATCAGTTAATCTCGAACCAATTAATGATAATACAAGTTCTGTAACTTACAACTGCGTCTTCAGGCTTTGCAGGTCTCACATAAGAATCATCAAAATGATACCATTTATCATTCTCGTGGTTCAGAGCGTATGCCCGATAATGACCCCCGCCAAGCCCTCCGATGTGCTCATCGACGGCGAATAGATCATAAACTAGTGGTTCATCCAAGCTCGTGAGGCTTAACTCTTCAATATTGAGACCCTGCTCTTGTAACTTCTTTGCATATTTTCTTTCACTGACCATGCTCTCCAAATCCAGCCCCTCTATCGGGAAATTGATGAATGCATCAATCTTATCACGAAGTGTACGACTATTGCTGAAACGCTTCAAGTGCACGACAAGGACATCGGGAACCTTCCATAAGTCGAATCTTTTCGTTGCTTGCTGATGTTTCTTGCAACGAGGGCAATACCACAAATCATCCTCCCCGAGTTTCTCCTCCTTGGTAAACTCGTCTAAACAATCCTGAAGCGAGATTCCCTTGTTCCTTCTTTCCTTCGTAGCGTTTTGAGACGCCTCGAGTTCTGGATGAATAAATTCACCCCAATCCTCCCACCGGGCATGCTCATAACGGTTGGCACTATCACCGAAATAATATGCCTTTAGGTTCTCGTCAAATTCGCAAAAGATTGCATCACCCTCGCATAGTAAGCTTTTTCTGCTATCCAACATCTCCTCTCGACGCTCCCAGGGCTCCCATCTGGGAGTCAAGGTAGCTCCAAAATTTGCAGTGCCAAATTCTTGTTGGTCAGCGAGTAAACGGAGATCGAAGATATTCCTCTTGAACCCAATGGTCCTGAGTTCTCCAACGGCGACTGGGCCTTGGTATTCGTCATTCACAACCAACAATTTTTCGTCTACAATATCCCCCTCTTCGGGAGGATTGCTTTCGACTGTTATCACATCACCATTCTCTCCTATTTCGGTAACAGTATCAAGAGGGCTGACAGCGCCGATCGTAGCTTTGACCTCAGGAATGACGGAGGTATTACTACGTTCCCAGCTGAAGAAATCATGACTGTGGTGAGTAAAGCGGGTTAAACGGTCCAGGACAGTATCGTATATGACATCTGTGCTGATCGCATCCTGCGGATAAACAACGACGACAGTGGGGTATCCAAAAAGGCTGATACGCATTGAGGTATTAGTCCATTGACCAGCGCCTTTCGCATCACAGAGGAATACAGGAAGAAGAAGTGGGTCATCAGGCTGCCGCTTGAATGTTCTTGCTTGTTGAGAGTTGCAAGGTAACTCAAAACAAACGATGACATCGACATCTGTCATGTCGCTGACAAGGACACTGTCATCCAGATTCTTGTAAAAATGGTTATTAAAAACCTCTAAGGTCAGTAACTAGAAGGCCAAGTATCAGCCTAAATTGCCTTGCTAAAGGAGGTGTAAATTTACGTTGCAAGGTTCTACATCCATCCATCGACCGAGAAGATTTCTGACGTCTCTAAATGATGCGTTGCGATTGAGTTCAATGGGTACCTGGGATTTCGGAAATCAGTAGGCATATGCTAGGGCCTTGAAGAAAAACTGCAAACCTTGACATGGGGATGCTCAGGATTCCATGGGACATAGTAGATCTGATGCGTCCATGTTTTCTCAACTGGGATAGGCAATGTCAAATACATAAAGGGATCGAAAGTGATCGAGATCTAGAACAGCTGTTAGTTAACGGGAATTACAACTATGCCTGGACCGAATCGTCACCTTCTTGCATTCTGGACAGACAAGAGTGCTTTGGTACTGCCCTTGGAATAGGTCTACAATCACGCTGTCATTACGTAGCAAATAACCATCCCAAGACTCCTTAGCCAATCGAACTAGTTCTAGATCCTCTCCATCTTCCCAATCTGGCTTCTCGACATAAGGCTTTTTGATTATACGATTCAAGTCTTCGTGTAGACCATCCAGGAGGAACGCAACGAGCTCCTGCGAATCGTGTTGCTGGTAACCACTAAACTGTGGTGCAAACTTTTGAAGAGCTTGCTTGAATTCACGGGGAAAATAGGATGTAGATGATCCACTGCTTGCCCAAATTCGCTCAAGCAAAGATCCAAAGGTTTCCGCGATAGCTCCACCCATACCAAGTGGATTATCTACGTTGAGTTCATCCTTAAAAACACCACCTGAAACAAAAAATGAACACTATAGTCGCCAAAAGTCTTATTACGTACCAAGGAAGTAGTCGATAAGCTCTTTGGTATGAGCAAGACATTGTAAGGCTGAATTCATGAAGCACGTATTTCCTATGTTGCCTAGACCAAGTAAGCCAGGCTCCAAGCTTCGAAGACTACGTGTATTATTGGAGAGAAAAACTGCAGAAGACGTCTTTGAAGGGGATGTTTTGAGAGTTGAAAGGGTATCACTACTTCGATCCTTGGACGATGACGCTGCATTACTCATTTTATTGAAAAAACCGTCGTTCGAGTTGAAAAGCGGTAGAGTAACTGCGGGAAGCTGAGGTTGTTGTGTAGTTCCTTTGTCATCCAGGATCCAGCCATTATGTTGTTTGAACTCAACGACTAAACCATCCCCCGAATCTAACCCATCCTCTTCTAAAGTTTTCGTACTTTCTTCTAGGACCTTTCCATTTGCTGGCCATACTCGCTCAGCGGGAAATTCACTGTGGCTCCAGCCCTCATCAGTGGATTCTACTCTCCAGATACGGTAAGGAGTCATTTTCTGTTCAGGGGCAGATACAGCACTCGCCGCCGTCGTACAAAGTAATGTCATTGTATCTTCTGAGGACATATGGATCAATCTGCATACAGGGTTCCCGATGCATGACGCAGAGCGTGATTTGGATAGGGGTAGAACCTTGAAGGAAGGAGGATGAAGTTCCAGGGTGGGCTCTTTTGCAGTGCCTCTGGGAATGACACGCCGAGTTAAGACGTGAGGCCCCACCCCATACCTGAGCCAGTTATTGTCAGCGAAGGAAAAAAGCACTCGACTGAACGAACCAGATGACAAGTAAGCGCCACACGTCCTGGGGGACATACTCAACGTCGACTCCCTCAAGGATACCCCGTTTTAAGGAACCATCGGTGTCAATAAGAGAGGAGTTGTCGATGGGGCCAAGCTCAAGCTCCGTGACAACACCTTCTTTATCTTTCTCACCCGTGCAAGCTTTTCTCCAGCGCTTCCACCAATTGCAAGAAATAAGGTACCACATTTCTCCGATCTCCATCCGTTTCTGCTTTCCTTGTTCCACAAATACAAGCTTCTCTAAAGGCGCCATGTTCTGAATATCGTCTATGGGTTCTGATTGCTGAGACACGGAGAGAGTATTGTCTTCGCCTTGGGATACCATGTATGCGTCAATATCTTGGATCTGATCTATAAGAGACAGTGTGGACATCTTATCAGCCTGTCTAATCTGGGACGTGGTATCCAGTCCGGATACTTCTGATACTGCGCGTTTCACAGATCCAGAAGATTTGTCTGATTGCATTGAAAGACTCCGCTGACGCTTTCTGCTCGACTGAGCCGGTTTGTCGTCGGGAAGAGGGGAGGGAGAGCTTGCAGGAGATGGAAGTGGATTCATGAGAATACTGGACAATATTGTTCAGCAGCTAAGCCGACTTGTCGATTGGAAAAAAAGAAGATGCAAATAATAGACCAACAAATGAAGCAGACAAGTTGATCCTGGCTGTGTCACAGCTACGATCACATTCTGTGTCACGCTCATTAGCAGATGTTCACATCTCATCGGTTCCATGATCATACTCCTTCCTTTCAGCCATCATGTCCATCCAAAGTCCGTACAGAACTACTCGTAGTCAAGGTCTCATTTGAACTTTTGTCAGGAAAACATTTTCTCAACAAACCGGAGACCCTTGTGGTCGACTCGCTCAGGGGTCTCTGCGCGGTTAACCCGCAACTTGCTTTTGACGTTGAAAACAAGAGTATGTAGGAACACAGACACTTCTGCCCGATAATTTCTAATATTCATACTTCAGCCGTTTACATCGCAAACCAAGACTGCAGCAAGGTCGCCCTTATGTGTGGCGGCGGCTCCGGTCATGAGCCCGCTCACGCTGGATTTGTCGGTAAGGGACCCCATATTGATGTCCGTAGTAACTCACTAACTCATGGTATAGGTGAAGGCATGCTGACAGGTCTGTCAAATCCTCCCCAAGTTTCTGTACCTATACTTATGATGTCAAGGTGCGGTATGTGGTAATGTCTTCGCTTCTCCAAATGCTAGTCAAGTCCGCCGAGCCATTGATCTCATCAATCGCGGCAAAGGGCATGTCATTTTCTTTGGTTCAGTGGCTGGTCACGCTCATACGAGACTAGGACTGTCATCATCGTCAAGTGAGATTCTCTTGTAATTTACATTCATCTCCTGAAATCTGTTTCACCAGGAACTACACCGGCGACGTTCTGAACTTCGGTCTGGCGAAGGAACAATATGTCGCTCTGCACCCGGATGAGGCAGACCGTGTCAAGTTTGTTATTGTTGGAGACGATGTAGCTGTTGGTAGAACCCAAGGCAAAATCGTGGGCCGCCGGTACGATCACAACATAATCACTGAGTGAGAATACTGCTCCTAATCCAAGTTAAAAGAGGACTCGCTGGTACAGTTTTAGTGTACAAGATTGCCGGTGCCTTGGCGCAACGGGACGGTTCTCTCAATGAAGTTCATCAGTTAGCAGAGTGGGTTTCTCAAAATATTGTCACTGTTGGGGTCAGCTTGGGTCATGTACATGTAAGCTCAAGTTGGATCAACTCATTTGAAACTTCTCAACGTCTTATCTAGATGCCTGGAACAGCCGCTTTACAGTCTGGTTTAGATGTCTCCGAGGTCGAGATTGGAATGGGAATTCATAATGAAGGTGGTTACAAAACGGAATCTTTTATTCCACCCTTGTCAGAGCTTATTCCTAAGCTCATCGACATGATGACGTCGACTTTAGATCCTGAGCGTTCCTTTCTTCCCTTCAAGGGGAAGGACGATGTTGTTTTACTTGTTAACAACCTTGGCGGCCTGAGTGAACTGGAATTGGGTGCTGTGGTTGCCGAAACACGCAGTGTCCTTGATAGCCGCGGCATCAAGGCTTGTCGTATTCTTTCAGGTAGTTTCATGGTATGCCATCCATTTTAACATTCCAGCATGGGTATTGACCTGTCTGGTATATAGAGCAGTTTGAACATGCCTGGCTTCTCCCTCACGCTTCTACTGCTTCCAAACGAAAATGACTCTTTGACTCCATCCGCTTCTCAAATCCTCTCCCTTTTGGACGATCAACCAGATGTTCCTGGTTGGAAATGGTCTTCGGCGGCGCCCCCTACCGCCAAGGAATCTCAGATAATCGAGAAGGTTACCTTTACAGAACAACAGAATGAACTCCGAATTTTGAGGGCCGAAGATCCCGATGCTTTTGTCAAGAGCCTCCGGCAGACGGCAAGAGCGTTGATTGCTGCTGAACCCGAAATAACACGAATGGACCTGGTTGCTGGTGACGGAGATTGTGGTCTTACGCTCAAGGTAAGATGTTTCGTTGGTGACCAGGCGTCGGTATCATTATCCCAGACCGTCAATCCATAGGCAGGCGCGGAAGGTACGCGACCTTGCTCATGGCCGTGTCAATATTAACATTTTGTGTAGCCGTGTTGAGGAAGATAGATGAATGCGTAATCAGGGGAGATGACGTCGCTGGTTCTGTGTTCGCAATTTCTCGAATATCCGAAGAAGTCATGGGTGGTACTAGCGGTGCACTATATTCGTACGTCCCAAAATTCAAAAAAGTCCTGCCAGCTCTCAAATGTCTTCTCTCATACAGGATATTTTTTTCAGGTCTGTCACGCAATCTTCAAGCTGTGTCGCCAGACACAGTTGTTGCTAGAACATGGGCGTTGGCTCTGAAATCGACATTGGACAATTTGTATACCTACACGCGCGCACGACCCCCATCGCGTACTCTTGTCGATCCTTTGTCTACCTTCATCAACGCCTTCTCGTTGAGCGATGGTCAAAATTTCCGAGACGCAGTTAAAGCCGCTAGTCGAGCAGCTGAAGAAACCAGAAACCTGGAGGCCAAGGTCGGGAGAAGTGCGTACATCGAAGGTGATAAACTGAAACAAGAGCAAGTCTCAGATCCTGGTGCATGGGGTATTAAGATCATCTTGGAGAACATTATCAATTGAAGAAACGTTGATCTCGTTGTATCAGTGTTGTGTCAATACTAGCAGAAAGGCAGGGAGCATGAAAGCACAAGCATCTGACACAGGACCATGTGCGTATCACCGATGATAGTGATCAATCGAACTTTCCTTGGAGAATAAAATGTCTCGTGAAACCATACCAGAGCTAGGTACCTAGCCCCATTCACTGTTTCGCTGTGTGATCGACTGGAGTATCAGAGATCGGACGAAATGAAATTCAGCGCGTTCCACTCCTGCTACATATCATTGGTCCGACGTTTGTGAAGTGACCTGTTTTTAACGCAGAGCAGTGGGCTGTCAGTCACATCATGCGTGGGTATGTAACCCACTTAAGTTCTATCTACCTTAAAATCTACCAGGACCTATTAATGGTGCATTAATGGTGCGTTACTCTCCTGGTATCCAACATGGCTTCTTGTGCACCCCGTGCCAAATCTGCATCACATAGTGTCTTCTGCAGACGCAGTCCCATGCTATCCTGTGCGATCGAGTGTGTATGTTCTCGATAACTAGCCGATTTCTATTTTTACCATACATTTACATTTTCCCTTCCTTTTCTTTCGATCCACCATAAAAAGGTAGATCACCTAAAACAGGAATACGTATGCATACGTCATACACATATTAGCAATGTCAGACTCCTTCTTATCCTGTCTTTGGAAGCCGATTTCATTCGTGTTTCACCTTATTTATTCTTTTATCAACCTGAATCAGTTTCTTAACAGAATAGATCTGTTGAAAAAACAAGTATTTGTGCCGTTTGTGGCGCTAAAATGGCGCACGAACGGTGCACGCGCCCTCTTTGCAGGGTTGGCATGTGATGCCGAACCGGTATACACAGAAGCATCAGTGTCCCGAAAATTAGCCAGACAATTATTGGGACCAGAAAGTCATCTCATCTCGCACGCTATTACCAGTCAATCAATGACATGTCCCGTTCTCATTCTGTCTTACAATACAATGTCCACCAAGACGTAGTCACCTAAGCTGCTCCCTGCTAATTACACTGCGAACTTGTGGCGGATTCGTTTAGTCGAATTGTCAGGAAATATGCTACGGTACAAAATTTGGAATCTGGTGATCAACATGAATGACAACTAGAAAAAGACAAGAGCATGCATACAATACAACTAGTAGATGAGATAGACCCTGCAGTTCATGACTCCCCCCCGTATACTAGATGACAAATCCAATAACAAAAAGTTTTTAAGCCTTCTCCTCCAACCTTTCCTCATGCGAGCTTCCCTTCTCGTCGGTGATGGCATCAATATTACGGCTGCGCCAGCTCTGAGACTGCCACGGATAGATTTCTTGAAACATATCGTCAATTTGCTCAAGAGAAAGTCCTTTGGTCTGAGAAGGCAAAAATATTGAGCCTGGGAAAATATACATAGGATGAAATACAAACCTCAGGAACACAGAACCAAGTAAAGACAAGACAGCAGAAGCAGGTTGAACCCCAAATAAAGAAGACCTTCACCCCGAGACCAGCAGAACCGGGCTGATCGTTGACAAGATAAGGCGCTGATTGATCAGGTCAATAGATGTCTCCTATCGAATTAAGCAGCATTACTCACTGGCGTAACCGATTCCGAAATTCCACAGCCAGTTGCTTGCAACTGAGAGAGACATAGCCTTGGCACGAATTTCGAGAGGGAAAATTTCACCACAGACAACCCAACAGATAGGTCCCCAAGTGGAGGCGAAGAGCGCCTGTAAGCGTATGTGTATGTTAGGTTACGTGAGACCGCAATAGTCAAATTTGCTCACAATATAAATGCAGACAAAAGCGATCAAAACACGCTGGCCTGCAAGATTGTCTACTGACACAGTGACACCAACAATAGCAACAATGAACTCGCAGATGCACATGCCAGCAGCACCGAAGAGAAGGAGATTACGGCGACCAAAGCGTTCTACACCCCAAATGCCAGGAAGAGTCATGAAGACGTTGACAATATTTGTCGCGACACTAATGAGGAAGCTGTTCTTGATACCCGAGTTTTGGAAGAACGTTGTTCCATAATAGAAGATAAAGTTAACTGGAAAATAAGTCGGTCATTGTCGGTCCTAGTTCAAGTTTAGTTAGTACTTACTGCCCGTGAGTTGTTGCCAAGCTTGGATGAAAATTCCAGTGAGTGTACGGAAGCACATCTTGTTGTGCGTAAACCTGAAACAGTCAAGGTAGGTGGATGAGCCAAGGGCCTTCTCGGCTTCGAGGTTGGACCGAATTTCCTGCAGCTCATGTTTGATTGCTGGGGAGTTGTCTTCATGACCAGTGAGGCGCGCAAGTGAACGCGCAGCATCCGCATCACGACCGCACCTGATATACCAACGAGGGGACTGTCCCGGGCAACAGTTCAGATGCAAGGGATAAAGAATAAGAAATTACTGACTTCAGGAAGAAAAACCATTCCCACGGTAAGAACAAACGCCCAAATAAATTGAATAGCAATGGGAATCTGCCACGAGGAGTTTGCAACCCTATTCCTGGTGCCATAGTTGACGACAGACGCGAGCAGCAAACCGATGGTAACGGCCCATTGATAGAGCGATACGATAGCACCACGAATCCACTTGGGCGCACTGAAAGCAGCGTCGTAATTTATGCCATCAGAACAGAACACAGTAACACGGGACACATCATCCTCACCATTCAGACTGATACAATGGAATTAAGCAGGAGACGAGGCCAACTCCAAGACCAGCGAAGACACGGCCAACAGCCTAGAAAGTAAATCCAGCCATCAGTTAACGTCATTACAAGATGACTGTCAACTTACGAAGAGAGGAATACCTTTAGCGCCACTTTGCATAGCAACGCCAACACAGAAAACAAGATTAGCGAGAATCACGCCCTATATAAACCTTCAGTTGTCTGTAGGTATAAAGTACGGATCACTACTAAACGTACCCATTTGCGACCGAGGTAGTCACCAACGGGGGCACCCAAAAGGGCGCCAAAGAAGGTACCAGCAGAAAGAATAGAAGTGACAAGGGAATCATGATTGGATGGAAGGATAAAACTACCGTCAGCAGTCTGTTGGCCAAAGATTTCCAACCAAGGATGAATTTCTTTGATACCGCTAATGACACCAGTATCATAACCGAAGAGAATCCCGCCGAAGGCACTGAACGCTGAGCGGTCATGAGTGCCAAGCAGTAGAGGTGAAAGAGAAAGGCGAACCTGTCATGAAGATACCCGCCCACTGGCTCTAAAAAATAATCAGCGATCCGTTTGGACGAGGAGAAAGTAATATCTACCTTGCTTGCATCTGCATTGACACCTGCTCCTGAGAACGTAGGACCGCCGGGCATTTTGTCGGTATAAGGAATGCGGAGAAGGAAAGGCGGGGAAGCGGGGACCGAATATGGGGACGAGCAGGGCAAGTTTTATAGGCATCGGATTCCATGTATTTTGTGACCAGACAGATCCATCGGCGATTGCCACATGGCATATTTCCATTCATATTTCACGATGATCCTTCTCCACGATGCTCTTTATGCATTCCTCGGAGTTGCATCCGGGATGTCCACCCTGATCAGCTCCAGTCGCTACCTGGCGAATTGAAATATTGAACCTCCCTTTTGCTACCCGCATAGCTGGTCCAAGGTTGAAGTTTACCCCAGACTGGGTTTCTGAGTATTATGTTAGAGGCTATTTTCAAAATCAACGATTTAGCCTTTTTGGTCGAACTTCCGTTCCGTGTCCGAACAACTTCACACCTCTTACAACTGAAAGACTATTTGAACCCGCCAGATATCCTTTTCTGTGTCCGAACCTGCATTAAGCCCTCAAGAGGTCGGGGGTACAGGTACCGTACCTCATACGAATGATGGCAACCGCGGAAACTTTTTTGCCAGGGTATGAGATCATATTGATCGGTAAACAAAACACAACACAAAAATGCAACATGGTTTGGAGCGAAACAGCATTGCGACCGGCATATACATAGTTATAGCCGCCACTCACGTTAAGCTTACCGGTCACTGCTCAAAGGTTTCTAGGGCAGAGGCTAGAATTGATCGTACCTTTGCACTAGATACTTATCATGCGCTTGGTGGCACACGGCATACAATTCCCGGTGACAGAAAGTTTCGTCATCCTTCTGGCAGGAGACATCCGATGATGACAGTTGGATGTTGATCTATTGGTGGTTGGTAGTTGATGACTACATAAGCAATCATGCACCATGACAGGATAGAGGGACTCTGGAATCTTCATGTTTGATTTCGGCCATGACAAATGTTTTCTATGCTCGGTGAACATTTGGTGCCCAGACACAATTAAAGAGTGAACGCATTAGCATTCGGATATTCGGGTGTGGTGCAGGGACCTGTCAACATGACCTGACGGGAAGCGCCGCCTTTCAAATCCTGCTCCTGTCTTAAATTCGCAAGAGAATGCGTGGTCTAGAATTTATTCATTCGGTACCTCGGGTTCCCGGCGCTCAGTGCCAGTGCCACTAGAGCTCCGAAGCTATAAATACCTGTCCTTGGAATTTTGTAACCCTTTGCAGTTCAACCTTAGTCTGCAATACATGATTATGTGGTACACCGTCAGAATGTTGTTGTTCTCTCGGCTGCATTATATGAGTATCGCTCGTTCAATAGAAACATTTGGCTTGTCTCGCCAGAATTGATCATCAAGTCAGGGCGACATTTCCTGACGTGTGAGAGGGCCATATATGACGTTATGTGAGAGGTGCCATGTGCAAAGTTTCTCGATTATTGATATTCGCTAGCGCTCGTGTTGTTGTGATCAATAGGTACTTTATCATCTCAGTTTTGACAGTATTAGTGATCCTAGGAGTGAATGCCTAGAAGCTCAGAGTTCAGTGGCATGAATCCTATGGGGTGATTTATCAACGATTTATCAAATTTCATAATTGGGTATGTTACCTACTCACTATTTGTTTGGTGGTATATCTTAGAAAATGGACATGATATTTATTTGATCAGCTGTGAAACCAAGAGATTATATAGAGGCACTTTTTATCAATCTCATTTTCTTATGTGCTATTTGATTAGTATTAGAGTAACTGAGTGGAAGCATAGAAGACAGTTCACAACTCAAGGAAAATCTAAGTTATCATTCCAACAATTACTGACAGTACAACACACTTCCAGAAAAACCTAAGGGAATAGAATAAAAGTTCCCAGAGATGACAGCTATCCTATATACTCTGACATATATTTTAATCTTTTAGATCAGCTGACCTGATAGTATGAGTATAGTTAGGAACTGTGTCACATCCCATGTTCTAGCCTTATCTGTCCTACTCATGAATAACCACCTGTCCTCATCCCTGTTCCCAGACTTCTTCTAGTGTAGATCAAAACCATTTATTTTATCTTGGATGTCCTTGCTAGTCCAAGATAACTCCATAGATGTCTCTCTCTTAACATCCAAGAATTACTAGTAATCAGAGTAACTTGCTTAGCAGTTATTTTCCAGATAGCTACCCTAGGTATACTAACTAGTATGTAATCTGGTAGCTTATACTGTAGTGGTCATCCTGAAAATTGACTAAAACTAGCACCTCTTTTCTGGTGTTAGTAATAACACACCTTGCTATCTTCCAGTAGTCTTCCACTCTTTAAGTCTTCAGTTCTCAATATGAAATATGCAACCAGTGCAACTCATAGAGATACAGCACATAAGCTGAAGCCAAAGGTTGCTTTACTTTGTCTTCTGCATTCTCAGATAATTACTTAGTTCTGGACTTCTGAGATGTCTTTTTTGAATCTTAGATAATAAGATGTGAACTACATCTAATAGTGTTTTCAAAATCACTATCTACAGCTGCACATTTCTGAGTATAGATTTCCTGTACTCCCTGTCTATAATGGTATTTTTCCATTTTCAACCCTCTCAAAATTACTCTTGCTTGTCTCTTTCCCAGTAAAAATATTAGAGCAGCTGAACCTTTCTTGCTAGCTTGTTCTAAACCCTCTGATTTGTTCAACTACAATCCAATGATTACTAGCATTGAATCTATCTACTTCTGACTTATCTGCTTGAATAATACTGGTCCATTATCCTGACACTCTTCTATTGTTTGCCACTTTTGAGAGTTTTAGACTCTATCTGGAACTCTCATATCTCTCTTAGTTTTCTGTCTTTCTGTTCCCTGGCTGGGTTACCACTACTTCTATAGGCTACTCTTATTATGATGCACATGAGGACTAACTTTTTTCTTTTCTTTTATCTATTTTTCTTGATTTTATATTTCTTTTCTTTTGAATTTCTTTTTTTTATTTTTATTTACAATGAAGAGGCATGTGACACTGCAGTCACATGACATGTCACATGATGTGATGTCATAGGCCTAGAACATAGTAGAAGGATCTGGAAGATGATGTTAGGACACATATATACAACATGGTGGCCTTGAGTAAGAAATAAGGCGGACATGAGGATGTAGCACAGACCATGTGTACTCTGTATATATAGGACTCTAATTTAGCAGAGACTCCTTGTCAAGTTCTCTTGTGATTTTCCCCACTTGATTGCCTACTGAGAGCTTTACTTGCTTGTGTAGCTATTGG
>Ga0157368_1000476_pt1 | contig 18603 bp, 21 predicted proteins | sample AttbisABBM3_FD_113146 | JGI IMG/M metagenome (GOLD analysis project Ga0157368, IMG submission 113146) | Fungus gardens microbial communities from leaf cutter ant in Botucatu, State of São Paulo, Brazil - Atta bisphaerica ABBM3 | ecosystem: Host-associated > Fungi > Mycelium > Unclassified ...
AAAATCAAGATTGTGGGGATCGAACTTTTTGGACGTGAAGTAACATTTGTGATGGTTAAATAAGGTCATGGCCCTGGATCTATTTTATAACCATTCCCGATTTCTGTCATGTTCAGTTTGCTCAATGGTTGGTGATAACCAGATCTTCTCGCTTTCATTCATTCTCTTTGAAGTTGAGTAACTCTGGCTGGTTTTGAACTCATCCCGGTTGGTGCATCATCAATTGTCGGTTATGTGAAACCAGTTTCCCAGATCTAAAATGTTGCTGAGTGTTTGACTTAGTGTGATCTTTGCCCTGAAATCGGGATCTCTCGCATTTGTGGGGGTGTAAGACTGTACTTTCAGGGCATCACTGGAGGAATTAAGGCTAGAGAGGATATTTCACCGATGTGTATGTAAAATCATACATGTTTGTCGTGCGAAATTAGCGTATCATAATAAACGGGTAGATTAGTTGGTCTCTACTATTCAGACCCAACAAAAGAAAGCTATCGTGAACAGCGACTCTAGGTTTGGAAGGTCAAAACACTAGAGAGCGCTCAACAAGGAAGTCTGATGATACACGCAAGAAGAAGGGGAGGGGGCTAACATCTGCAATCACAATCTTGAGTTCGGACAACACGCCTGAGGGAAGGGAGACTCTCCTCGATTGCATCCAATAACCTCATATTAGGATGTCCCTGAACACATTGACTAACCTCTACAATTCTTGCCTCTTCTAGATTCCAATTTGGATATGAACGTGTACGGAAAACGTCGTAAATACTGTCCATACTCTGTGGGCGGTAGCAGGGAGTGAGTCATGAGAGGTGTCTATAATACCCAAGATCTTACGTACTCTCAATAAGAACTGAGCATTCGCCCACAAAACCTGATACGATAAATCAAGACGTCTGAGGTTCGGTAACGAAGTAGCGAGGAGGTCTAAATGCTCAGGCGAGAAGTGTGTGATCGATATTTTCAAGTATTCGAGACCTTTATCGCCACCTGCAAGACCGCTGAGAAGGGAACTTAGTTGAGGATAGTCCAACGTGGAAGATTGTCCTATCAATGTCAAATTTTTGAGGTGTGGTACGAAAGTATGAACGTGAGTAGCGAGGCTGTCGAGGATGGACATGAAATCAACTTCGAGAACAAGTTCTTTAAGCTTGGGAAGATGTTGGATACAGAGTAAGTTGTATAGTCTCCCAACAATAGTTTCAAGGTCCCATGAATTAGGTATATCCACAGTCGGGCGGTGAATGACTAGTCGTTCCAGGTTGTCTGCATTATACTTGAGAAAAGTAACGAAATGAATAATGGGTATAAGAGTGCTGAAGCCAACCTCAGCTCGTAGCTCCAAGGAACGAAGCTTTGGAAGCTGCTTTAATCTTTGAAAAAGTTCAGAGAGGTTAAAGTCGATCACTTCGAAAGCGAGGAATTGCAATGTGTGAATCAATGGGTGGATTATGTTGAGAAGGACTTTACGAGTTCGACGCGCTTGTTCTCTCGATGCTCCGAATCGTGAGTTAGTGATCTTGATCGTGAGTGTTGAGAGTTTGGGAAAGAGGGTTGGATCAAAGACATGATAGACCGACAAGAAGCTTGGTAAGGTCATATCGATTGTCAGAGACTCGAGAGTTGTCCCCACTCGTTTGAGCAACTTCTGAAGAAATTTTGCAAACGATTTTGAAATATATCGGTCATGAATGATAATATCGAGCTCTTTGAGGTGCGGGCAAGTGATCAGAGAAGCAAGCGCGGTCTCGAGAAACGCCCGTATATCTGACTTGCGCTCCTTCCGCTGGGATGATTGACTTGCATTTGAGCCGGGGATTGCCCTGCCTTTGCTGTCCTCATCGGGCAAAAATTTAGGTCTTATATACAGACTGCGGACTCTCGAGGCAATGCTTGCATACCTGCTGTTATCCCGAAAAGACGGTGTGGATTCAAAAAAGGTGTACAGGAAGTAAAGTGCTTACCCGATTTGCCCAAGTGTTTCAAGTCCAACACCCTCATGTTCCATCAGGTAAACCTCTTTGTAAATCTCATTCATCCCAAGTTCGAAAAGCAGCCTGTTTATCCCAATCATCCTCCTCACGAAGCCACGGGGCAAGTAAGATAGTATTTCCATCCATATCTCGAGCGGCAAGTCGGGAACATTGAGCTTACGGACAGTTTTGCCTTGGAAGATATCGTTTATCTCTCTTTCGGTGACAAGGGGTGTATTTTCGAAGAAAATTTCAAGCAACTGCATAATGGTAAAACGGGCTGAAGTCGTTGAAACTGAAAGAATGAGGGCAGCAAACAGAGCTTGATATAAACAGGTTTACTATATAACGGTATCTCTCATCCCTCATGCCAGGTTTTACTCTCTTCTTCGGTGACAAGTAGATCATCATCTAATCATCTACTAACCTTAACTCCCGAGTGAATGCTGGTGCATTCCTATTTAAATTTCAATACTCAAAAAATCAACAGACAAGAGGCTACATGAGGCTGAAGATAAAGATATTTCTATGTAAAGTCAATGGCATGAGGCAATTAAGTATCGTCATCATCCATAGAGACTTGAATGTGTAGGCCTGGAACACTCTATGACAGACCCATTAGAGTCTCGAGTACAAGGTCAATCAACAAGTTCAACATGATTCACAACGTTGATGTATCAATAAATGGGACAATGATGCAGTTTCCGAGTTGGATGATATTCAAGTAACATGAGGACGACACGAGGGTAACTCGAGTATGGGTTCCGGCCCCTTCCTCGGAATGTCTTTGGGAGGAATAAACTCCAACATGCTCATCACAGATATCCTCCTCCGTCCCATATTAACGACCTACTGTTATTCAATATCAGGATGGACTGATTACAAAGCATGACTTTGAGACTCGAAATTATCAGACGTCACCCCCGTATTCGTCCCTTCTTGTTGTATTTTTTTGGCTTGCCTCACTTCTTCACGTTCCGCTTTTCCAAGTTCTTCTCACTCCTCACCCTCGTCTTCTTCGCCCCCTTGGCTCCCTTTGCCTTCACTCCATCCTTCCTCACTCTCACTCTCACTCTCTTATCAACTCGTCCACTCCCAGATTCACCACTGGCAAGGTCCTTCTTGGTGCTCATAGCCATCCTCGCTTTCTTCTTCGCCAAACGTCTCGCTACGCGATCTGCATCAGCAGCTTTAGCGGCTTTACGGTCTTGTTTCGACATCGACGCAAGCCTGGTGCCGAGAGAAGGATCGCCTTTGGGTACGGTTATCGGAGTCGGTGCTGGGCGCGGGTGTTGAGATTTCGAGTCTTTTGATTCGATCGTGGAAGCGGTGGCTGAGGAGGAAGGGAGTGTTTTAAGTGATGACTTGACGGAAGAAGAAAGCTTGGCCCCAGGGAGAGTTTTGCACCGTTGTATCCGGAGTTTGCGTTTCGCGAACTTGAGTTGGGTGGGTTGGAGTATGAGGAGTTCGTCTACACATTCACGATCCTAGAGAAAAATGAATTTGGGTGTTTCGAGATTCATGTGTTACCTACGGTGAATTGGACGTAACCAAATCCTTTCCCGAGTTGAGTCTCTTTGTCCCTGATGATGCGGACATGAGTGACCCATTTACTGAGTTTCTTAGTCAATCCTTCTGTAGATACAGCCCCAGGAGCGTCTCCTCGTTCGGTTATTAATAAGCTCTCAAAGAAAGCTCGGAGATCCTCTTCTTGGGCCGTTAAATCCAGGTTGCCGACGAACAAAGTGCACTTTGGATCTGCATCTTTATGAGCTACCGGGTTCTCCTCTCTTACGTTTCCCTTTGCACTCTTTCCAACGAAATCGACTCTGATAATGCGTCCTTCGAATTCAGTACTGTTCGCATCTTTTACGGCCCGTTCTGCAGCTTCGTAAGGATTCATGATATCGGGTAAAGGCGGTAGATTTGTAGGCCTAGTAATAGATGATGGAGGGGGAGGGTGAGCAAAGAGAATATACGCATGAACTGTTGCTGCGGAAGTATGAAATTGATGCGTAAGGAAAAGCATTCTCTTTTTTTGGTTTTGCGTGAGGTAGGTTTTGGTTTCTGCGTCGGGGTTTGAGTCTGTAGAACGCCATGACGAAGCACGAGCACGATCGTGTTCACGCTGGGATGGATTTTTGTGAGTTTGTTCTGTGGGCGCATTTGGTGTGGCAGACGCGGGGGAGCTGAAAGGTACAGAGCGGAACCGAATAGATTCGATTTTTGCAGTGGGAATGGAGGAGAGGATGTGTCGTTGAAGTTGTTTTTGTAAAAGCTGTACGTAAATTCTCAATAAATTGAAATTTTACTCTGTAGCCGAGCACTCACTCGTTTCTGAGCAACCCCTAGGGATAAGTTGCCGATGAATATTGTCCGTTGGTCGCGCTGCGCAGGTGTCTCATCTGGAGGCACATACTTCTGCTTCTTGGACTTGGACTTGGATTTCGACTTTGCTGCGAGAGATTCATGCACCAATCCCGAAGTATCGCCATCCGTGCCCCCTTCATTGACACCAGTGGCGTCTTTGTCTTCCGCTAGCTGTCTAGTTTGATAGGCAACCTCAAGGTCTGAGTTCTCTTCATCCTCTTTCGAGGATGCCTGTGTCTTTGATGAGGAACCATTTTTTAATGGCTGTGTATGATCCGATTTGTGTTTTTTGGGGCGAAGGTCGCTCTTGTGTTCTGCCAACCGGCGTTTTTTGGACTGCGCCTTTGGTTCGGGGGGGTATGTGGGCTGCTGTAGCTATAAGCGCCATTATATTTTCTGTTTTAGTAGAGAAGGTTTGGAATAATACCTGAGCCTTGAAGAGTGTATCAAGCTCCGAATCGACAGTATCTGCCGACGCGAGCAGGAATGAGGAAAGACTCATTAGTAAGAAAAGAGCTGTGACACGGGTCACAAGATTCTATTGCAAGTCGATTTGTCAGGGTTATCAATGACCTCAAGTGATTAACTTGGCGGATTTAAAAACCTTAGATAGTAATAGTTGACAAAATCATCGGGAATTCTATCTATTCCGGGCCGGATTCAAATGAGTCTTAACCATCCCATCAACCAGCAATCTACCCATATCATCATTACATTGACATGGCATACCGTGCTTCTGGTTTTTGGTCAGATTCTGCCATGGCAGACCGCAGCTACTTTCCTGATGGCTCCGACGTTGAGCAGCAGGGTCTGATCAGCTCCGGCGGTGTCCATGACAATGACAGTCGCACTCCCGTATGTGTCTTTTTCGTATGAATATAGGCCTGTTTGTTGATCTAAAGTCTCGCTTAGCTTGATAAAACAATAGATAGGATTGGGATGGGGAGCTACCAGTGGGTTCTGCTCTCGCTTTGCGGTTTTGGTGCGTCGACCACGGTGGATTCGGTCTTAGACTGACGATTCTCGGGGTATTACCTAGGTTGGATGGCGGATAATGTATGTACACCATTCATTGCTTGGGACAATGTCCAATACTGAAGCCTTCTCAGATGTGGATTCAGGCAATAGCAATTATCCTTCCCAGAGTGCAACGACACTACGATAGTACGCCCTGTCCCTGCTTCAACCCTGACTGTCATTTATGTTGTCATTCCTTCCAGTATCAGACAGTCTGATAGGAATACTGTCTTCTTCAATGTTTGCGGGAATGATGATTGGGGCAGTGGGCTGGGGAACCTGTGGGTTTCCACTGCTGCTGTCACAGCCTGCTTGACTGACCTCACCCAACCAGGCTCCGACCTACTTGGACGCAGCACAGCCTTCAACTTGACCCTGTTCTTCACCTCCGTGTTTGGCTTCTTCGCTTCATTGTCTTATAGCTTTGGCACTCTATGCATTGCGCTATTCTTCCTGGGAAGTGCTGTCGGTGTGCGTATCCTTTCAGCTGTTACACTCCACTATCAACGTTACACTCTGTAGGGCTCCATGCCGACTGATGGCACCCTCTTATTGGAATATGTGCCGAAAGCAAAGCAATACCTCGTCACTGCACTATCCGTATTCTTTTCTGTTGGTTCCGTACTTTCAGCGTTGGTCGCTCTGATCATCCTTCCTAACCGTTCATGCCCATCCGAACCGACTACCGGAGTGAGCAATCTGACGATGGTGTCAGGTGCTTTCATCCCTTCGTGTAATGTGGAAACACAAAACACAGGATGGAAATACTTGCTTATGATATTGGCTGCGATAGTACGTACTATATAGTATTCCTTGATATTTCGCATCAAGCCCCGTTGACCCTCTCTGAACATTTGATCCTTTACTGGTTTGGTTGGAGTGTGGTTTGACGGGGCGATTTCTAATGTTTTCTCCCATCTCCATCACTTGGTCCTCCCTATCTCACCTTGACACTCTGCACTCCTCCTATCCGATCCATATTCCACCATTGCACTGTCGTTGGGCATTCGACAGACGTTATCTATGTTCCTGGCACGGATCGCCTTCTTCCGCTTACATGAATCTCCCCGATACCTCGTACATGCAGGACGACCACAAGAGGCTGTTGAAGCACTCCAAATGATCTCCAAATTCAATGGCTCCGAGATCGAAATCGAATTAGACGATGTTGCTGATCATCACCCCTTTGACACACAACGACGACATTCGCAGTCTTCCCTGCCTTCACAACGGTGTGCATCTATTCCCAGTCCCACGTCCACAACGGCTTTGAACAGTCTCACGACCAATAGTACAACAACCTCAATGAACATCCAGCGCACAATGAATGAATCGGCAATTTTTGATGCTGGTGATATTGAAGGAGCGGGGAGTCGATCAGAGAGTCCCACGAACAAAACGAGTGCGGAGAGAGCACCGTTGGTCACTCAATATGATTCAATTGGACAGACACCTATAAAGGTTCTGGAAGGACATTTATTCAAGACTCCTCTTCTGGATCATTATCCACCTCCGCCGCAGGTCTCATTGACCTCTTCTTCTGAGACGGTCACGAGTTCTAGAGGAGATAAGGAAGAAGACAGGGGCGAAGAAGGGGAGCAGAAGAAGCTTGATGTGGATAATGCAATCGCGCGTCCACGGCAATCGATTTCATTTACAACGTCGAGTACGAGGAGAGAGATATTTTCGACAGTAAGTAGGAATTCATCGATCTTTGAAGTGGAGAGGACATGTCGGTTGCTACCGAGATCGGTGAGGAAGCCTTTGGTCTTGTGGTGGGATCGTGTGAGCATGGTGCTTGAGCCAGAATGGTTTAGGACGACAGTGCTTGTTTGGGGTGCATGGTTTTTTATGTCGCTAGGTATGTCATATCCCTTTTTCCTTTGCTCTCGCCCTCATACGGGTGTTGACATCGTTTTCGATAGCATTCACGATGTTTAATGTATTTTTACCGAAGTTGTTGGAGATGCGTGGCAGTGGTGATGGAGAGGAACCTGCAAAGAGTTTGGAAGAGAATTTATGGGATGTGGTGATTTTTACTATTGGTGGAACTCCAGGAGCAGTAGTAAGTCAAAAACGGAATTCTCCTCATCCTCTTTCTCCTTGATGCTGAAATTAAATAATTTTTTCTTTCAGCTCGGTGCATGGCTCATTGAATCATCACTAGGCCGACGCTGGTCATTGGCCTTGAGCACGTTTACAACAGCAGTGTTTTGTATGGTGTTTGTCACTGTAGAAGAGACTTGGGCAGTGAGAACGACAACTGTGGTGATTTATTTGAGTGCGACTGTGAGTGGATTTCCTGAACATTCGCACATACCTGGCTAATAATGAGATAGACAATGTGGGCAGTGCTGTATGGATGGACACCTGAGATTTTCGGTACAAAAGGTAAGCGTATTTGGTTGTTAGCTCTCAGGATATTGACATGATGGATTGTATAGTCCGTGGGTCAGCTTGTGGGATTGCTTCAGCTTTATCAAGGATGTACGTTCCCCATTTCATGCACGTTGACTAGGTATGCTTACTTGACTTATAACAGTGGAGGAATGATTGCACCAATATTGGGCGGTATCTTACTCATGATTAACCGCGCCGTGCCCGTCTACACTGCCGTGGTTATATTTGCGATAGCAGGATTCTGTGTACTGTTGCTGAAGGAAGATAACAGTAGTCGGAGAGCAAAGGGAAAGGCGATGCTGCACTGAACCTGTGCTTTTTTCGAGTTCTTGAAGGGATTGGACGGTCATGTGATGGATCGTATAGTCTTTTACATAGTAGTTTATCGTCGCTGCCCAGGGTCCAAGATTTTGAAGAGACGAGATTTATTTATTTATTTGTCCCTGGGAAGGCCTTTGGTAGAATGTCAATATCTGCGGCTATACTTTGAGTCACGACAAATGGAGAGATATTCGTCGAGAGCCGAAAAACGGTCAAATTCTGATTTCTTGGAGAGAAGGAATCTGGGTGACATTCTTCTTCATTGTACAACACTAGCCTCCTTCCACATTCTGAGTACCCTCGCGTCTCGTGCAAACCACTGTTTGTAATCTTGATACGCAGGACGAAACCTCCGATAAACCGGATAGTCCTCTATCTTCGGATTTTCATCAGCATCCTCGTCGGTCTTGGAAAACTCAGCTTTGAGGCTCCGGTTAACATCGACCGGAACTTGGTCCTCTTCGTCAACTTCCATGAAGGCATCGACCTCCTGTTGCAACACAAAACGTGCCGATCGACGAAGTGGTGAGGGAATGGCTGGTGTTGAGTTAGCCTTCATTTGTGATGGAGATTTCATAGATGTCGTGTGAGTGGTATGCGATGCTGCTGGTGTAGTGGGCGGAAAAATCACTTGTCTCTTAGTCGAGGGCATCGGAGACAAAGTATTGAGCTTTCGCTTTTTGGTTGGTGTCTCAGGAGGGTTCATATTAATGTTCAGGATAGCAACGTCATCTACTGTTTTTGAGGGACTTGGTTCGATTGTCGGGGCTAGTCGCTGTTTCCTCATTGATTCACGGGTCGGGAGGTCACGAAGCGGCTTCTTGGGTGATCGACGAGGAGTATGCGGGGCAGAGGGTTGAAGCACAGATTTTGTAGGTGACGATGGTCGAGATAAATTCTGGGATGCTTTGACAAGTTTGGCCTTTAGTGTACTGCATTTGTCCTTAAGAAGTTTAATGATAGGCAGAAGCCGCTGGGGAAGTATCGAGTTGTCTTGCGCAAATTCATCCAATGCTGGGAGATCTTTCATCTGTGAATGAAACTCAGAGTTCGACAATTTGTCGAGGACGAGACTCTCACACCCATTGTCAGACCTATCCAGTAGAAAATAGCACACTGAACGCTGGGGGAATCGGCTTGGTATCGTGCATCCAAATGTGCAAGTGCCCGTTCTGCCTCATGCAGGAAAACGCTCAAGTTTTCGAACCGCTGACCAGCGCTGTATTTCTCATAGAGAGCATCACATGAAATGACCTTCTTTCCTTTCTGTGGACTCAAGTCCGACTCCAAGACTCCACTAACAGTTCGTAGTGCTTTGTTAAAATCGACAGTGCGCAGGCACGATGCATATCGGGCATTGTCCAAGGTGACGTCATTGTTATTCAGTCTAGAGTATTAAACCATCAGCAAAAGGTGCTTTCTAATGCCAGGAAAGACTCGCTGTTTAGACACAAGATATGCACAGATAGCAGGCAAGCCTGTTGCCAACTCCGCCAGATAGTGTCCAGAGCCTTGTTTCGTGCGCGCTTTGGCAAGAGGGACAAGCCTTCTCGCAGCAAATAGAGTTTCTTGACTCGCACAGACGCGTTGCAGTTGTTGTTCGTCAGCCTTGGATAGCATGATGGTGGTAAAAAAAAGAAAAAGAACTTGGTGTTGTCGGATAGAACGCGTCAAAGGACACATTGTCACATCATCTGACCATCCCGTGATCTGTCACATGTATCTCCGAAAACAACGCAGTGGGAATTCCGACTGGAAAGAAGCGGGGACAAGTCCAGAAATAGTCAGGATGTATTGGGCACCTCAGCTCGGATGATGGGCTGGGACTTGCCTCCCTGTCTTCTTGCCTCCATCTCCAGCTACTTGACCATGGGTTCATTGTTTGTCTTGGTCCTGCTCATTTGTCTCGCCTGGAAACTCGTCCAAAAGTGTGTAACTGGTTCACCATTGGACCAGATACCAGGTCCTCGGGCATCTTCTTGGCTAGCCGGTCTGTTCTCTCCCCATTCTCTTACCTTGATACCTACAACTTTACTGTCAGGAAACATCCCCCAGTTCTATGACAAAACCGGCAAGTATTACTACAAGTTTCTTCAGCAGTGTGAGCAGGCATTTCTGAAAGCTGAGATCACGATGTACTGACCCATCGGTGCAGATGGGAGTGTCATGAAGCTCAATGGTCTGCTTGGGGTTGGTTTCTCTTTTTCCCGGGAAACAGGGGGCAGTGATTTGATGACCAGCGCTTAGGAAAGACTACTATTCCTGCATGACCCAAAGGCCCTTCATCATATCTTCATCAAAGTATATGAGCTTTTTGCACAGTTTCTCAGACATCGTTGACCAGGAATTCTATGAACAGGACCAGCATATCTACGAAGAAGCACCGGTATTTATTGCGTGAGTATCTTTCGTCTGGAAGTATGGGCGAGGGAGTTGCTCAGTGATCTGGACCAGAATCAACAAACTCTTCTTTGGTGAAGGTCTATTGTCGACTCTGGGTGTGTGTCCGCGGTCTTAATTCACCAGGGGTCCTCACGAATCATCAGGCGAGCAACACAAGAAGCAGCGGAAGATGCTTAATTCCGTCTTCTCTACGGGGCACATGCGCGAAATGAGCAAGTCGTCTCATTGACCTTCGCCCTCTCAGAATGCTTACTCAAGCTTTCATAGCGCCAATATTTTATGAAGTCACAGGAAGGGTAAGACGAATCTTCGTCTTCTAGTCCACCGCCTGCAACATGCTTGAAAATCCTGACACCACACTCTAGCTTCAGAAGGCCCTCACCAACCAACTCAAGGATGGGCCGAAGGAAATAGATATACTCCACTGGATGACCCGAACCACTCTGGAGTTGATTGGTCAAAGTGGTATGGGATACTCGTTCGATTCTTTGAAGGAAGATGCCGAAAGTGCGGACTTGCATCCATACAGCCGGTCTGTGAAACGATTTGGGTACATTGCCTTCCCTGCCTTTCGCGGACAACACAAGACTGAACTTCGTTCAGGGGCCTTCTTTCGGGTTCAGGCACTTTTGTTGTTACATCTTACATCCTCCCCTTCGCTGCCAAGCTCAACTATCCCCGACTCAAGCGATGGATCGTAGAAAATATTCCTTCGAAATGGGTACATGATTTGAAGGAAATTGTTGACACAATTCAGGAGACTGCAGTCGATATCTATTGGTCGAAACAGAAGGCGATGATCAAGGGAGATGACGGCAAAAAGGATATCATCAGTGTTCTCGGTATGATTCTCACGATGTTACACCTACACTATTGAGACTAAGCATGAGCGAGTCAGTGAAGGCCAATGCTAGCGCCGCGGAGGAGGATCGCCTATCGGACGAAGAAGTCTTTGGCCAAGTTGCGTATGTCCTCTTTTCCCCTGATTCTGGCACCTATTCATCCACCTACGTAGGTCTTTGACATTTGCAGCTATGGACTCAAGTTCTTCAGCACTTTCACGTGTAATTTGTCTTCTAGGGGAAAATCCAGAGATTCAAAGTCAACTACGTCATGAGTTACGCGAGGCGAAAAATATCAATAATGGTCAAGAACTGGATTATGACCAGATCATAAATCTCCCCTTCTTAGACGCCGTCATCCGAGAAACGCTGCGACTGTACGCCGTTTCCTTTTTCCTGACGAGTACTGATATTGAGCGAATGGTACAGATACCCACCATTGAGTATTGCGATACGAACGTCAGTGCACAAAAAAATACTTGTCTCATGGCAGGCTCATCCCATTTCATAGCGCCCGCAAAAACATGATTCTTCCGCTCTCTAAACCGATCAAGACAACTACAGGTGTTTATATATCTGAAATCACAGTACCCAATGGAACGACGCTCTTCACCTCAATTTATGGTGCCAATGCGAACCCCGAAGTATGGGGAGATGATGCCCACGAATGGAAACCGGAACGCTGGTTGAAGCCAATACCAGACTCAGTTCTGGCAGCTCATATACCTGGTATTTATTCAAATTTGTGAGCCACCATCCCCTTCTCCATGTTTGCGAATCCTGTGGACCTGAACACACGTAGAATGACATTTGTTGGTGGTAGCCGCGCTTGCATGTGAGTATATCCACCTCTGTTTTTCACATACTCTTTGATCTGGTTAATAGTGGATTTAAGTTTGCTCAACTCGAAATCAGTGCGGCATCTTGTTCTGTGTGTAAAGCTTCAAAGGAAAGCTGACCAGTTCATCAACAGAGATTGTACTCTCCGTACTCCTTACATCCTTTGAATTTTCTAGCGGACAGCAAAAGATAACGTGGACCATGCCTGGAGTAAGTGCTCCAGTTGTAGAGGGCGAGGACATCACACATCCTTCATTACCTATGGTTGTTTCAGTGCTTGATACATAGATAAATAATCAGACCTGCATCTTTGAAAATCTATCCCCGAACGCGATGAGTACTTTAAGATCCAATTTCAAAAGACTTCTGCTGAAACAATCTTGAGGCACCGTCCTCGATTTATATCCTTGTCGCGGAGGATTGCTACAATTGAATCAAATGTTTTGTTCATCATAGGAGACTGGTTGTATCTTATTCAACATGTCACGCCTTTCAACTCTTTAGGTTCACTGTCACAAGCATTCGTCAGATCTCGGGTCAAAACACGAGAAACTGTTACAATTTGATACTCTCGTATAACCAGCCAATAGTAGCAGAATCTGTCCGAAGTGGTACAGAGATGATCATGAATATGGCTGTTCACCTGATGGAAGAAAGGAACAACAGTACCACCTATTGTTCAACACTAGCGATCCTAACACCTTGGTCCTCAACAGGTGGTGAGGCGCCATTTCCCACCATGACCCTCACTCCGGGACTCGTAACGTCATTGATCGTCAGGAATATATAGGCTGTGGGGACGATTTAATCAATGGGTGATTAACCTGGAAGATATGAAAGCCTACCTGGGCCAGGAGGAAAGACACGATTATTTGGAGGGCTAGTAATTGACAAAGCCCTTCCATCTTGGAAGAACTCTGCTTCCATAAAGACCAGTCGTGAACTTGAATGGAAAGCATGCGTGGAGAAACCCAAGTCCATCAATGCAACTGTCAGCAGTTGAGTGCAAAGCATCCACGTGAAATTTGGTATTCCTGCACCTTTAATATTCCTTTCCCCAAGTCCAGATGGAATGGCTACGTCGACACGGAACTTGGAGTTGAAAGCAATTTCCTTCGGTGCATTAGTGATTTGAGGCCTCTCCATAGTCATATACGGAGGGTTTAGATACTCTACACGGAATTCGCTACAAGCAGCATAAGCATGAATTGTGATCACCCTTTAATTCGCTACCTGTGGTATTTTGTTCCATTGATTACCTCGGGATTGGGATTGGACCCAGCAAGCATGAGATTCCTGGATCCAGGAATGAGATTCAAGGCTCTCGAGGGTTGAATCATATGCCATGGCGTGTGTCACTCACCCCCGTTGAGTAAGTGTGACTGTCGAGTGATAAAGCCGAGCAATATCAGTTGATGGCATTCCTTTGTTGCTGATGCGTTGTCCGTGAGGAAAATCAGGGGTATAGATAGAGGGCGTAAACCTGTCGTCGCTCAATCTATCAAATCAACTCATACGGTGCATCGAAGAAACGTACGCAGGATGATCAGAATTTGAATTATTTCCAACAGGGTCTCTCACACTCTTATACCCAGAATATCCGGTCTGCGCGCCGCTAATGATCACGACCTCTCCATTCGGCATAAGTATCATCTCCGCCATCATCCTAGGCTCAAGCATTTTCTCGATCTCCCAACCTTTTCTGATGCCTTCCGGTGTCAGGGTCATACGAATGCACTGGTCAGAAGCCGGGTCCTGAGATGAGAGCTGTTCAACGGGTATCTGATCGCTTGTAGTGGTACCACCACAGATGAGGACTTCAGGTATATAATCTGGAGGATGCAAAGGAAGGAGTGTCGCAGTTCCGTCGAAGGGATTAGTAACCCGAACATTATTCGGAATGTCAGGCAGTCTGACTTCAATATTCTTCTCAATATCGTAAATCATCGATCGATTGTTAGCCGCCACGAAAATCTTCCCATCGGGGAGAGCCAAGGCACTTTAAAGTTGGATGTTAGAACGTTATGGGTTTGATTTATCCGCATTTTAAAATTTACCGAGGGAAATAGTTGGCGGGCACTGTAAGAGCAAGGAAGTCAGAAGGTCTTGGAATTCCACCATCCTTGGGTGGGAAGAACTCAAAGCTGTTGACAGGATCGATGTTGTAGAAGGGGGAACCCTCGTGTATCCCGCCCAGAACCATCTATATCGTTCATTGTGACCCTCGAGTCCAAAGTTTGCGGAACTGGATTTACCAGAGAGCCATCAAAAATTCTCAGACTTGAGGGATACCAGCGGGTTTCCGCCAGATGCAAAGTCTCTGGGTCTTCAAACAATGAGCAGCCTATTCCATTGGGGTCATCACAAGGTTCCCAAATCCTGATTCCCATTCGGCCGTCGTATGCTTGAGAAATGACAGGGATGTGGCCACCAACACTGACCTACGGCTGATGAGACCATATCGCAGTGGAACAAGAGTACGAAAAATAACCATTGTCCCATTGCTCAGAAAACCTCCAGAGGCGCAGAAGCTATCTGTTATGAGATCAAGTGGTGATGCAGTATTTGTCTCTAGATTGTAGAGCGACCCCCACGCTGTGTGGCCATTGACTTGGAGGGGATCGTTGGTCGCCCGATCAAAGAAGATAGCCAAATTGTCAGAAACGATGATTGATTCCAGTGCGACGATACCAGAGGTCCCATTTTGTACAAAGTGCCAACCATTACTTGCTGCAGCTAGATGGGAAGCCAGGACAAAGGCGAAATTGACTGCAAGGTGATTGGTTCCTAACATTAGGAGCACAAACCAAAAGTGGATTCAAGTCCAATGAAGTACTTGAACCATTTATACTGAGGCCCCTCAGAATGAAACAGCCGATGGTCCTTTGTCCTTGATCTGATGAATTGGGGCGTTTCCTTCCTCGATAGTTGCCCTTCACACGGACCAAAGACAATCATGTGAGTTGAGGTATGAGAAGATACAAGACCCAGAGAATACACAGAAACTCATGAAAATAATATTTGCTGGCATCATATAAGTCTCGGCAGTGAGTTACGAGACGAGCCTTTAGATTCATTATTCATTAGTGAGATGAGTGTTTGAAAATGAGCTCGGAGACTGAGGCCAAGTTGAGGTTGAGACAATCCCATGAAATCAGAATTCTGGTGGACATTTAGCTGTCATCTGATCTGTCCATGAACTACTGTCATGATGGTTCCTGTCACCGTGGCACGCGGCAACAAGCATCTGTTGTTCTTAGATGGGACTGTCAGAAGTGACCTTTTCAGTCCTATCATAGTTGGTGTGGACTTAGTTTTCAGGACTGTGTTTTACTTAGATACATCATGTCATCATATACTCCCTGTAGATGCATTTTTGACTCTTAGTCATTTACAGTTGTCCATAGTTCACTAGGTTCCTAAGAATGTTAGGATCCTCTTATTCATCATCTGTGGCCCAATTTTATGAACTACTATAAAGTAGGGAATAAAGCAAGTGCTAGATAGTTGTTGACATTGAAAAAGGTTTCAATATTTCATCAAGTGAAAATGGTTTGGTATTATAGTGTTACAATTCAAGACTCAAAGTGCTCAGTCCCAATCTGGTCACATCCATTACAACCCATGGATAATGCTGTCAGAGTTGTGAATGTTGGACTTGACTCTACTTTCTTTTCTATTTTCTATTTATTTTATTTTAGTTTTCATTTTCATTATTTTGGACTTAGGCAAAGGAGTGTGATCATCCCTTCTTGCTCTTGTACCACCATCTTGTATGGTAGCACCCATAAGAGATTCAAGGAATAAATTCTTCGATAAATCAGCAACTTCAACTACAACAACAAGAATGAGTTTTGCATACTTTGAAAACATGGATGTTGATAATGTTCATAACAGTGGTTCAGATAATTTCAATGATGTGAGAGGATTAACTATACACCCATCTAAACCTCCTCCTAGCATAGATGAAATGTTTATAACAGAAGGATCAGTGGATTATGCTAGAAAGATGAAGAGACAAAACAACGACTTGGATGAAGATGAGGTCCAAGAACCAATTGACAGCTCTCAACTATCCTACACAACTCAGAAGAGCCAAGGTAATAAGAGCAGTAAGGTAGCTGACCTCTCTACTAACACAAGGCCTCAACATGTCAACAATGTAGAGCATGTCTGCAGCAACCAGGACAACAACAACGTGTTTAACATTCAGTTGAACTATAATATAAATCAGGCTATAGATCCTGATTCTTGGGATGGCAATTTCCAGGCTATTTCACTCCATGGCTCTTTAGAACACTTGGTATTGGACATTAAGAATATCAAGGAATCTCTCATCAGAATGTGAAAATACATTCCAGGCAAATCCATCAAAGGCAATAAGGCTAACAGTGTCAAGAATCTTGAAGGTATCAGTAAGATGGCATGGGAATTTATCTTGTTCCTATACAAAGCATATTGGGACAGTCTAGTAGTGGATGATACTAACATGTTATTCAGAAATAAGGTGAAGTCTAAGTTCAGCCTGCAGGTTCTCAAGACTTTGCAAAATGGTAAAGGTAAAAATGTCATCAATCCAGTTTCTATCTCTTCTATTCCTCCTTTCATTCTGGCCAAAACCCCAAAGGAGGTTAATGAAATCTCAAAAATTTTTAAGAAGAACTCTGGTATTCTGCAGAAGAAATCATATGTGTAAGCTTCTTCTAACAATAATGTGTTGAACATAGCTAGGGAAACACTAAAGATTAAGGAAACATTCCCAAATCTTCAGAATCACAAAATCGAACAAGTTCAAAAGATAATCAGTGGTGTCACAAAGTCCAAGCCATGTATCAGCATGACAACCAAAGGTCCTTCAAAAAAACAGGTTATTATCCCAATGAATGTTGAACACACTAAATACTTCATCAGAGAGTCCAGTTCTTATATTACTAACATCAATAGTGCTTTTAAAAACATTAAATTGAACATCATGGCTGATTTTATCCAAACTGATGTCAAGGGAGTAATCATCTCTACTAACAATGTCATGAGTCCTTTAGATCTCCAGAAGATTGAAAAATATGTTAAAAGTACTTTATGCATAGTCGCTGACCAAATTGATTCTCCAAGACTACCACAGTTGAAATCATATCTCAAGATTATTAGCATTTCTTTCTTGTCTGAAGTATCCAACTTCTGTTTATCATCTGATAAAGTGGAAAAAATTCTGAAGGCTAACCACATTTTTAATGACATTGTATTAGCACTAAAACCAAGAGTTATCAAGATTTCTCCCAAATCAGACATGTCCATTTTCTGGATCAACATATGGGATATGCAAAATAGATTGAAAGCAAAAACTATTATCAACAGAAGATTCAATGTCAGCAGCTTCATTGCAACTGTTCATAGAGCAAACATGAACCCTGGGGTTCCTTTGTGCAAAAATTGTTGGAAATGGGGTTATTCATCAGGTATGTGCAGAATTCAAGGATCTAAGTGTGTAAAGTGTTATAGTTCCTATCAATCGATTTATCACTGCAAGTTTGCATGGTGCTGCAAGGCTAATGATAAAATTAATCTATTTAGGCTAGAGACCAAGAAAGGTGAGCATTGCCCATACTTATTCAAGTGTTCAAATTGCAAGGGTGATCACTAAGTGGATTCTACTGACTGACTGTTTTGGAAACACAGGTTCAACAAAGAATGACATTCTAAGGAATATGCAAAACTTCAAGAAAATCAAAAGGCCTCAATTTGTTCATTTGTGAATGGTAACAAAGTATGATTTGTAAAGACATTAAAATTCTTTTACAGAATGTATGAAAAAACAATCTCATCATGAATACTATTCTTGAAGTCAAAACCAATTTTGATATTATTTTCATTCAAGAGCCATTTTGGTCCACCATTTACTCTATCCCTAGTTCAAAGAGCTATGAAGAAGAATCATTAGTTAGTATAGTCAACCATCCTAACTAGCTAATGTTCACTAGAAATTCTGAGTCCTTGAACAATTTTTTGAGAGTTGTCATCTACATCAACATAAGACTTTCTTCTTTTCACTTTTCACTTTGCAAAGATGTTATTAATCATAAAGACATTCTTTTAGTCTCTTTCTTCAACAATAATAACGTTTTCTGGTTAATAAATATCTATTCTGATTCTTTTCATTTAGCTTTAAAGTATCTAAAGGATACTGAAGTTGACATTCATAATCTTCTTATCATGACTGGTGATTTTAACATCTGAGATAGTCTTTGTGTTATGGGACGCTTGGGACATGAACAATTTTTATTTTCTTTTTCTTTTATTTTCTGACTTTATAGGGATTTTGTTTTCTTTTCTTTTGGATGATGAAGAGGCACGTGACATCGCAGTCACATGATGTGTCACATGATGTGACGTCATAAGGCCTAGAATGTGGTAGAAGGATCTGGAAGATGACGTCAGGGCAC
>Ga0157368_1000477_pt1 | contig 18598 bp, 17 predicted proteins | sample AttbisABBM3_FD_113146 | JGI IMG/M metagenome (GOLD analysis project Ga0157368, IMG submission 113146) | Fungus gardens microbial communities from leaf cutter ant in Botucatu, State of São Paulo, Brazil - Atta bisphaerica ABBM3 | ecosystem: Host-associated > Fungi > Mycelium > Unclassified ...
ACAATAGAAGACAGTAAAAGATTTTAGAAGGAATAATACATAACAATATATTATATATATTGATCTTAAGATGGACATAAAGTTATTTCGAGTACACTAAAGTAGTAAAGCATGGACCATTAGTCTTAGATATATAAAGTAGACAATTCTATACAGAGTTCTCTATTGAGTTCTCTTATATTAATTCTAATACAAGATTTTTACTCTTAACCTACTTTAAGATCTTAAGTTTGTGGCATTACTCTAGTTCTAGTGATCCTTAAATCTACACTAAAAGAAATTAGAAAGTATAGATAAGAAAAAAGATGTTATTTATGAGTTAGAATAGATATAGCTGGATTTTTTATAGTAACTAATACTAGTAATAAAAAAGGTGTACAAACTTATATAAGACCAGTACATCTTTGTCACTTTTATATTAGAGTTTATAAAAGAAACTCAACAGAATCTCTTAAGTCCTGTGATCAATGTTGTGACCACACCATCAGCTGTGACTGATGTGACAGTGTGACCGATCACTTCTAACCCTAACCTCATGTTCTAAAAATAGAAAAATGAAAGATAAATCTAAAATAAAATAAAATGAGAAAAGAAACTAAGTCTATGATCTTTGATCTTAACATAGCTTAAGTTTAAGTATAAGAGCAAAAGAAGAACCTTATTTTGAACTTAGAGTTGAGGTCCAGTATAATATTATGCCTGACTATCACAACTATCACACTGTGACAAAAGATATCATAGTTACAAGTCATAGTCACACAATCATATACCATATAAAAGATCTTAGAACAAATAACATTATAAAAGTATATTCACTATATGTATAAGGTAAATACTTTGTACTTGGAACTCTATCAAGTTTTCTTATATAATATCTATATAAAATAAAAGAGAATAAAAATAAAAACCAAGTTTACTATCTTTAACTCTAATATCTACTATACTTTAACTATAAGACAGACATGCTATAGCTATGCCTTCTGCTATTATTATACTAAAACCTTTTATCACCTTCTGAATCTATGATGTCACATAATTCCCTATTACTAAATAAAGAAAAGCTAAACTAAAAGAAAATTATAATAAAAGAAATAAACTTTGTAAAATCAAAATAAAACTGTATTAAATGAAATGGAGTTTAGGGGCATATTATAAAAGAGTTATCATATGATAATAGATCCCATCATCAACCTCTGATATCAAACCTCTCTAATATTTTCACTATAACATCTCTTTCTTTCTTTTCTAGTAGATTTTTAGGTGCTTTTACCAGAGTTCCTAACCATTTGGCTGCTATCATTCTTTACTTATGTTAGCACTATTCCACCAAATTAGAATTAACTCTATTAGTATTTAGAATACTTGCTATTTTCAGAAGTCCTCATTATGTTTTTTTAAAACTTCCTAAAGGTAAATTTTTTATATATATTAATTATACTAATATATTTAGAACTTTCTGGAGATTGTGGACTTCCACAAAACTCTGCAAATTCCACTAGTCACTCTAATAGAAACTTTATGGAGTTTCATATAGATATTAGCAATGATTAAATACTAAAATTTCATATAAGAGCTAGTTTTCTTATATTTGCTCTCCTCTTCTAGATTACTATGACTTGAAGCATGTCATGGTATGCTTAGACCCTTATATTTTATATTTTATTTATTTTATCTTTGTTTCTTTTTATTTTTTATTTATTTCTTGAACAATAAAGAAATACATGACATAATGTTATAACTTATAATATTACAGAAAGAACTAAAAGAATGATATCAAGATGTATGTCTATAGTATGTTTACCTCATGGCTGACACAAAGACTTTAGAATAGAGTTATTTATTGCTAGCACAGACCATATGCTATTAGTATATATAGAGTAGTAATACATCAGGAGCTTTTTGTTGAGTTCTCTTGTGATTCCTATAAAACTCTTTGCAATATAAGATTACTTAGTATGCTATTGACTGTCTTGGTTAGTAGTTGTCATAACAAAGCAACAATTACTAGATAAAACTTGATAGTCAAGAACTTAGCTACTCAAATAAACTGCAAAGCTTAAGAGCTCGGTTAATAGAACTTATCACATTCTAATCCAGTTATATCTGTAAGGAAACTTGCTCTTCTAAGACCTTTCTCTTCTGTGTTTTTTAGTTGATTTGTATTTCTTGACCCTTTTCAGTATCTACACTCATCTGCTTATCTACTTTTCTATACTTTAGACTTCTTTGAACTGTATACAATTATTCTAACTATCCAGATATGTTAATTAACTTTTTATTATCTACTTTCCTACTAGGAAAACTCATCAAAAATGTTATTGCTGAGAGGATTCCACATTACAGCAAATGATTTCATACATCCAAGTCAGTTAGGAGGATTGAAACTTTAGAAGCACTTGCTAAATACTCTGGCTCTCTCTCAATTCAGTTTCTCCATTCTGAACTGTTTGTAACTATTTGAGTATCATCATTTCCTGCTTATGTAAACAGAATTCTGACATATTAGAATAGACCTGTTAATATATAGAGTAGTTATCATCTTCAGAAATATCTATTCTGTTCTCTTAGGATTTTCTGGAGGTGAGTGTATAGTTAGTATTTCTTAGACAATAAACTTAGAATTTGCTAGAGAGATTTGAAGTGCCCTGCTCTTCTATCCAGTCACCCTAACAATATTCATCCTAATCTATGGATAACACCTTTCTTCTTACCTACACTCACAAATCTTTTCTAGTGTAAATCAATTATACCAACTATTCCTTGGAATTCCTCACTGAATCTACTAACAACTCTATAGATCTCTATCTCTCTATCTAAAACCACCTAGAACTAGGGTAACTTATTTACAATCTCTATTCCTAGATAACTATCTTAGATAGTATATAAGATTAATACTCACTTCCAGTATTAGCAACAATACATCTTATCACTTCCAGGTGGACTTATTCTCCCCAAACTTCTAAGTATGATTTCCAAAATATGTGACCAGTGCAACTAGTAGAGGTACAGCACATAAGCTAAAACTGAAGGTTATTCAATATCTACATTTTATATATCATAGATAAGTTCTAACATGTTATCCACTCACTAAGGTATAAACTACACCTAGCATGTGGCCACAATAATAATGTAATCTACCTACTAGAACCTTCTACCATCTTTAAGAGAAAGCTCAGAAAATAACATTATTAAATCTGTAGTATTGGATTTTTAAACAATGTCTAGATTATCTCATGGTAATTTATTTGTCTCTGATACAGACACACACTAAATGAATCTTATTGATTATCCTTCAGGAATTTACAGCTTCACCAATACCACATGTGTCTAGAAATTTCCTACTGATTGAGATTTTCTTTCCCAGAATACATAACAGCTGTTGCTGACTAAGCAATGACATAACAAAATTTCGTCAGTCCACTCCGTCACTGCTGGCCACGATGCTCCTGGGTCGTTTTTTGGCCCAGACTCGCTGTTGCTCGCACCAGGTTCCTTCCTATCTTTTTCCAGAAATTGTATACCTGACCTGCCGGCGCGCAGCCTCGACTGCTGCTGCCGTCAAATCCGTCGATGAAGCCCCGGCTGGCCCACAGAGACTTGCATACCAGCTTTCTAACAAGGATCATGAACGTCTTCTGTTTCAGAGAAATATCGGTATCTCTGCGCATATCGACTCTGGGAAAACGACATTGACGGAGCGCGTTCTATATTACACTGGTCGGATCAAGGATATCCATGAGGTACGACTCCGCAGGATACATGTCATTCTCTGGTTTTCTGCACTCTTGGAACTCACCTTCTCTCTGTCGTTCAGGTGCGAGGCAAAGATGCAGTAGGCGCCAAAATGGATAGTATGGATTTGGAAAGAGAGAAAGGCATCACGATTCAGAGCGCCGCGACATTCTGTGACTGGGAAGCTACAGACGCTGTATCTGGTTCTAGAAATAATTATGCCATCAACATCATCGACACACCCGGTATAAAGATTCCGATTTCCTGGGCCAATAAAATTTAGTCTCTGAATCTGTCTCGTTCAGGACACGTTGACTTTACAATCGAGGTGGAAAGAGCTTTGAGAGTTTTAGATGGTGCTATATTGGTGCTGTGTGCGGTTGCTGGAGTGCAGGTCTGTCCATGTGCTATTTTGTTCTTCCAGCTTTATGGACGGCGCTTTTCAGAGCCAAACAACAACGGTCGATCGCCAAATGCGTCGGTATCATGTTCCTCGGATTTCTTTTGTGAACAAGATGGACAGGTAAGTCCTCAAATACGCATTTATGACAGCAACAACTTTTGATGAATAGGCCTGGCGCTAACCCCTGGCGAATTGTGAATCAAATCCGTACCAAACTTCGCATGCCAGCAGCCGCTGTACAAGTTCCCATTGGCACAGAGGATGAATTTAAAGGTGTTGTTGACCTCGTACATTGGCGATCTATCTACAACCAGGGCTACAAAGGGTGCGTCGACCGTACAAGACAGAATACTGCCTTTTTACTGATAGCCAACTTCAGTAATGAAGTCATCGTTTCGGAAGAAATCCCAGCATCTGTCGTGGATCTGGCCAAAGAAAAGCGTCAGGAGCTTTTCGAGCAGTTGGCTGAGGTGGACGAAGAAATTTGCGAGATTCTCCTCGATGACAAACTTCCAACTAATGATCAGATTGCTGCGGCAATCCGTCGTTCTACCGTTGGTCTGAAGTTCTCTCCTGTCTTCCTCGGATCTGCCATCAAGAATACTGCCGTTCAACCTCTTTTGGATGGTGTTTGTTCTTATCTACCAAATCCCTCTGAGAGTCAAATACTTGCCCATGATGCGAAGGCACCCGCAGGATCACCCCAAGTTGAACTTGTTCCAGCTGCCGAGGCACCGCTCGTAGGGCTGGCTTTCAAGCTTGAGGAAGGCCGATTCGGTCAACTTACGTACATGCGCGTGTATCAAGGAACCCTGAAGAAAGCGATGCAGATCTACAACGCTCGCACTGGCAAGAAGGTCAAAGTTCCTCGTTTGGTTCGCATGCACAGTAATGAGATGGAGGTATAGTTACCTATGGTTGTTACAATCTGTCGCTGATGGTATCCTAGGACATAGAATCGATTGGACCTGGTGAAATTTGTGCTATTTTCGGTGTTGAATGTTCTTCTGGGGACACATTCACTGATGGCTCGTCGAGTTTCTCTATGGTGCGCTGTGTCATGCATCATTTGGCCCACGGTAACAACTCATCCTTGCTACCCAGACGTCTATGTTTGTTCCTGAGCCTGTTATTTCCCTCGCCATCAAACCCAGAGGGCAGGAAACGCCCAACTTCTCGCGTGCATTGAACCGTTTCCAAAAAGAGGACCCCACGTTCAGAGTTCATATTGATCAAGAAAGCAAGGAGGTATGATTTTTGGTGGCGTTGACTCATATGTTTGACTTGTCATCCATTATCTAGACCATCATCTCCGGAATGGGCGAGTTGCACCTCGAAATCTATGTTGAGCGCATGAAGCGGGAATACAATACCGAGTGTATAACTGGGAAACCCCGAGTTGCTTACCGCGAAACCATCACACAGCGTGCAGAGTTCAATTATACACACAAAAAGCAAACTGGTGGTGCTGGGCAATATGCCAAAGTTGTCGGCTACATTGAGCCTATGGATCCAGATCCAGAGACTGGAAAGGACACAGGTTTCGAAAGTGTCGTCATGGGTGGGAACGTTCCTTCAAATTATATTCCTGCTGTCGAACGGGTAAGTGTGCCGGGAAACCTTCCGATTTCTTGCTGCTTACAGCAATGATTTTTTTGTGTCTTGTGGCAGGGATTCTATGAGGCATTGGAGAAGGGAACGCTTTCTGGTAACCAGATTTCAGGCTGTCATTTGGTTCTACAAGATGGTGCCTTCCACGCTGTTGACTCCTCTGAGTTGGCATTTAGACTTGCTACAATCGGCGCTTACAGAGAAGCATACAAGAAAGCTTGTGCTGTTATCCTTGAACCTATCATGACCGTCGAGGTCGTAGCGCCCTCTGAATTCCAAAGCAAGTGACCATTCGATAAACTTTCATATTCCAAACTAATGGCATTCAACAGGCCAAGTTATTGGTGGATTAAACGCGAGACGGGGCACGATCGTGGATAGTGACATTCGTGATGAGGAGTTCACGTGTGTTGCCGAGGTACCCCTTAATGATATGTTCGGATACTCAAATCAGCTCCGTGGTTCGACTCAAGGCAAAGGTAAGGGCCTATATCATTAGAGGCATCGGCGCTAGTTCACACCACTTTAGGTGAATTCAGTATGGAATACAAGGTGCTTCCTATTTGGATGGCATTTTTCTGAGACTCATTTGCCCATGTTTGACAGACACACCTTGCTGTGACCCCGAATGTACAGAAGGAGCTTGAAGAGGCGTACCGCAAGACCCTTCCTGCAGCCAAAAAGTAGACTTTAGTTATAATATTATTTATCATGCTGAACTGGCTAGATGGACTAATGTAATGAACCGTTGTAGATGCATATTATCACTGCCGAGAAACAATATATTTTTGAAGCATTTAAGTGAGTTGTGATGATAGTTTTTTCATATACCTGTTACGTTTCAGAGCGCAAGTCCAGTTCTGCTGAGACTCGCTGCCGTGAGATCAACATAGGGAGTCATCCCTCCCCAGAGTTCGTGGTGGAACAGTCCGAAACAGTGGAGAATCTGAATGTACCAGGAGGAATCCTATATTGCCATGGTAGAAATGATATAGTACCCACGCCATTCTCGCGCAAGTTGATTGAATGCTAGGACGACTCTTTCTTCTCCCTCGCTGTGTAATAACATTTCCTCAAAACTCTTTCTTCCATACATACCACGAAATTAGAATGCTCCAGTCCTCTGATCAACCTCCTCTCCCTTGGAACCATGAACAGACAGTTGCTATCTCTGCCGTTCGTCGAGCGTGTATCGTTACGAAAAGGGTCTTTGAGACTTTGGTTAATACAGATTATATCACGAAGAACGATTCATCTCCTGTTACTGGTGTGCTGCAATCCTGCTCTGTATTCTTGTTGATATGGACGTTTGTCAGTGGGTGATTATGCCGCACAGGCTGTTATAGTTTCAGTGTTGAACACAGTGTTTCCTAATGATCCCATTGTTGGAGAGGAAGATGCTACAGAGTTGCGGAAATCGGAGAACGAGGGACTGTTACATCATGTTACTGCCTTGGTGAACGAGGGTTTGACTGTTGAACGGCTGCCTTACGAGAAGGAGGATTGGGCAATTGGGATAGGATATGATATTTCACCTCGCGAAGTACAAGGTGCGATAGACAGGGGCAACTATGAAGGTGGACACACTGGAAGTACGTCTTTCATTTTAACTCGTCTCATTCTCAGGGTTCATGGTGATAGGAATGTGGACTATCGATCCTATTGACGGGACAAAGGGTTTCCTTCGGGGAGAGCAGTATGCAGTTTGTCTGTCGTTCCTTGTAGATGGCAAGCCTATCGTTGGTGTCATTGGTTGCCCGAACCTACCACATAGAAATAGCGGCTCAAAGGGTTATATATTTGCTGCCGTGAAGGACCAAGGCTCGAAACGAGTGGGCATTTACATTTTTGATCATGCAGCTGCTCTGACATTACTACAGCTTTCTATGGAAGGTTATGATTCAACTATCATCTCAATACCCACTGTACATTCTGCGGATGTGGTCGTCCTGGAATCGGCAGAGTCCGGCCATTCATCCCATTCTTTCAACTCTCGTGTATCGGAAGTCTTGGGAGTGGAAGAAGAACCGTGTAGAATGGACAGTCAGGCCAAATATTGTGCGCTCGCAATGGGACGAGGTCATTTATACTTGCGGATGCCTACACGTCCAGACTATGAAGAAAAAATTTGGGTCAGTTTCCCTTTGGTCGTTTGATTCTTATAGAACCCATGGTTGTGACAGGATCATGCCCCTGGTAGTCTTTTGGTTGAGGAAGCTGGAGGCATTGTAACAGATTCCAAGGGAAATCCCTTGGACTTTGGTCGGGGAAGAACATTAGGCAAAAATAATGGGATCGTTGCATGCAGTAAATCTCTCCACCCAAAAGTCATGGACAGCATCCAGGTCATTCTGAGAGAAAGTCGGAACTGCATGTGACGTAGAATGTAGTTAACTACACTTCATGATAGCGTACCTAATCGGGACGGCAAATCCTTGTATGCAGTGCTGTGCAGTGCCACGTCCCCACGAGCTCCAAAAGTTTTCAATTTGTTTCTAGCTCAGACATATATTTTCTCCCTGCTCTGGTCCAATCTGACAACTTACAAGTTTGGAAATTTGAATCAATATGGCCAGCTGGTAAGTATTCTGGGTTGTCTCTTTAAAGCATTCCTGGACCGGGCGCTTCTCAATAACTGACATTGATTGGCGATTTGTCTTTAGGATCGATATTCTTTCTCTACTCGTGGTTAGTTCTCTACGCCATTAAACGACACGGGTTGCTTCGTTTGAATGACGATACATCCAGACGATTGGTGTTTTGGGTGGAACTGCCTGGGGAATTGTGTATGCCGTCAAACAAGTCACGGAATCCTTCCAAATGACCAAACAAAAGTGCGTCCAATCTGTCTTTGCTGACGACAGGTGCTTCAGGACGCTTATATACCCTTTTTTCCATTGTACAGGATGAAAGACAAAGGATATGAACTTTCAGGGAAGGGGGTGTCTATTAAGACATCAAAGCGCTTTGATAGACAAGATTATATTGATGCCACTCAGAGGTGCGTCAGTTCATCCAATGGTACTTGTTGAACAAGTGCCCCAGTTATCGTCGATAATGGACATCTGTTTTGTTGGTTGAATTACAGGAATATGATTAAAACAATGACTGCTACATCATTCAACCGCCGTCCCGATTCACAATCGCCTAATTCCTCGACACAGGCAACTTCTTCGTTTGCTGCAAGACCTGTGATTGTGGATCGTGCTGGTGGAAAGAAGAGTGCATTCGATAGTCTCCGGAAGAACACGACGTGAGAACCATGTGTGTTGAGTTGAATAGGCTGGGGGCTGGTGATTTATATGGGATGTTATTAGCGTGGTCCATCGTTGCTCTTGCCATCGATCACTAAAAACACATGCTTTATATTTAAATATTCATGGATGGCTTCAGGTTTAGTATCGCTTATGTTGATTTTTTTTCTGTCCCAATTCCATTTTATTGTGTTTCTGATGGTTTCCTAGTACAGAGGTCAATCTATGGGTATAGAAGTACAGGCCCGACAATGTCTCTTTCTAAATAGTTGGAAGCGACTTGAGATAGTTACTATGAAATTGTGATAGATATGCTCGGTATGAAGACTCAGGTGAAAGCGAAAGTTGAAGTTTTGTTTCACTCTTGCCACTAATGAAGTTCTGCTCTACTTAGTCTTGTAAGGGGACTAATGGCCCTTTGACACCATCAGCTCTTCTACACTCAACATGATTTGTCATCTGTACTAGTAATCTTCTCAGTCCTATCCTAGTTGGTGTAGAAGGACTGTTTTATTTAGTCAATATATCTGATATACCTGATTACATTATACATACAACTCCCTGTAGATTGACTCCTAGTCCATTTCGGTTGTCCACAGTTTATCAGATTGGTTTCCAAGGTTGCTGTTGCTACTGTGCTCCAGTTCTTGCTTTAAGTGGAAGTATCAAGACATTTTTTTTTCTTTTTCATGTCTCTCCACCCACCCTCATGGGTCAACCATATCATTTTTGTTTCTGCTCTTTAGTTACATGGTACAATAAAAACTCACTCTCCAACCCCCTAAAGAATCAAGAGAGAGAGAGAGAGAGGTATAAGTCATTTTGCCTGTTTAATACTTGTATCTCCTCTCCTCTCCTCTCCTCTCTCTCGCCCATTGAGCGGTCAAAACGAGATTCTTAAGTGAAGCTTCTACTTCATCCCATCCACGTGTTTTCAAACCGCAATCCTAAAAGGGGAGGGAATAGGTTGAGTTTTTTTTGATGTAAATCCAATCCCTTTTACTCACAGGATTCACAAAAATCAAATCTCCAGCATCACTACTGTTACTACTTCCACCACTCCCTTCCAACACCTCCACCATCACATTCAATTTCTCTCTCATCTCTTCTTCACTAGGCACTCTCATTGAATGAACATCATAAATCCCAAACCCAACACAACACCATTCCCCATCATAGCGAGAAGAGGAAGAAGAAGAAGAAGAAGCAAAAAACACATTCACAAGACCTCGTAAATCCTCATTCCTAGACGCCTCAATCGAAATCACATCTACATCCATTCTCCTAATCGCCTGCACCACCACTCGATCGTTCCATTCCGAATAACAAAAATGAGTATGAAGTTGAAGTTGATCCGAAACACCACTCGTGGCGAGTTTGAATGCATTTATAGACCAAGTAAGGTAGGAATTCCAATCTTCACTTCGTAAAGGAAGCTAAAAATGAATGAATCAACACCGCAATTCAAAAAAAAACTTTTTTATATAAAAAAGACAAAACTCACACCTTCACGAAGAGCAGGTTCATCAACTTGAACTGCTTTCATCCTTCCAACTTGTTCCAACTCGATCACTTCATCTCTCAATGCCAAAGCAATTTGTTGACATTGACATTGACGAGATACATCCTCACGTGGAAAAGACCAATTTAGAATGGTAACAGGTCCCGTTAACATCCCTTTCACCGGTTTCCTCGTCAACTCCTGTGCGAAATGACTCCATTGAATCGTCATGGGTTTCAAACGTCGAATATCAGAAACGATAATCGGAGGTCGAACACATCTATATATATATATATGAAAAAGTTGATTTTCTTTAGTCTAGTAAAAAGAAAAAACTCTTAATCACTCACCGTGAACCATAACTCTGAACCCAAGCATTCTCCAAAAGCACAAACCCATCAAGCAACTCGGCAAAATATTGAACCATATCATTCCTCTCGGGTTCTCCATGAACTAAAAGATCCAGACCCAGATTTTCCTGAAATCGTACTACACGCTCAATCTCCCTTTTCATGAAGGCTTCATACTCTTGTTCTGTTATATCGCCTTTCCTAAGTCGAACACGTGCTTTTCGAATTTCATTCGTTTGCTGTCAAGTTAGAGGTGGTGAGACGCCCGATTACATATATATGATCAACAACAACGAACAGGATAAGAACCAAGTGTCGTTGTAGGAAACTTGGGTAACCCAAGATTCACTTTTTGAACCTCTCTACGATGGAAAAATGGGCTTTTTCGATTCATCATCTCCGGTCCAATCTCTTGAACTCTTCTCCCAACTTGAACGTCCTCATGGTTCTTTTCAAACTCCCTCCTCAAAGTAATCGCTTTTCTATTCGCTTCCATAGCCTGCACAACATCCTCATCGCATGATCCAGAAAGAACCCAGCCCACAACAGCCACCTCTCTCACTTTCTCAACAGCAAACGAAAACCAATCCCTCTCCTCTTTGGTCAATTTCGTTTCCAAATCAAGCGTCACGGGGATATGAACTAGTGATGAAGACGTTGAAATCAAAACACGATGTTCTCCTAGAATCGTCACAGCTTTCTGACCCACTTTGACAACCGCTTCCAAATCCGTTTTCCAAACATTTCGACCCGAGATGAGACCCAAAGAAAGAACCATGTCTGTGTTCTTGACAGCATCAACGACGTGATCAAGTTGATCAGGGGCACGATCAAGATCGATATGAAGACCATAAACTGGCAATTGGGCAATAAATCGGATACTGGAACCCAGACGAGCAAAATAGGTCGTAAGGATGATATTCGGAGATCCTGATGCAAGTTGATGAAAAGTTTGAATATACTGTTCTTCGAGTGCCGTTGCTGAATCAAGAACAAGAACAGGTTCATCCACTTGAACGGAATCAACACCTTCTATTTTCAATTCCCGAAGGAGTTGTTGATAAACGGGAATAAGCTTGGGCAAAAGCGAGATGGGCGAAAAATCAGGTCGGGCAGTCATCGTTTTTTTCCCAAGGGTCAGAAAGGAGATAGGACCGATGATGACAGGACGAGTTGTGATCCCAATAGACTTGGCCTCTTTGTACTCGGATAGGGGTTTGTTGTAGATTAATTTGAAATCGGTATCCTCTGAAAATTCGGGTACGATGTAATGGTAATTGGAGTCAAACCTGCATTCATGGCTCCAATTTTGATTTTGTACACAGCTGGAGAAAAACATACCATTTCTTCATCTCGCAAGCGGGGACATTGACACCCGGGGACTGATGTCCACGGCCCATGGCAAAGTAGACATCTAGATTGCTTAATCCGAGATGACGATAGCGCTTGGGGATGACATTGAAAGCGGCAGAGTGATCCAAAACGTGGTCATATAAAGAGAAGTCGCCACTTGAGATCATCAGCATTGGACCATTATCGATTAGAGAAGACGCAGACACCTAGGGACTATGTCGACGCCCTGGGCCTTGATGGTGGACCAGTTGGCCGTCCTGAGACTGGCAGCGGTGGCATGGAGCTCCTGAGCAGGGATTTTATGGGCCCAGTAAGCTTCGACTGCTTTCTTGAGTTCACGGTTGGGACCTGAAAGGGATTTATGATTAGCCAAGGCGGGTGGAGGAGAAGGAGCACACCGATGCGAGGAAAGCCAAGGAGAGTGGAGGCAACCATGATAAGTGTGGGAAAAAAACAATGGAATGATAAATTAGGAGGGTACGCTAAACATGGAAACAGCAACGGAGGGAGGACTATGTAGCATCCCCGCTGGAAGACTCCCTATGCTCTCTCGATGCCTGGCTAGCCGTTCTCTCTGCCGAGTCACTGAACGCGGGAGCTGGGCCACACTTGGCCACCTGAACCCATGGTCCAGCAGCGACTCGCGGTCTAGATTATCGGTGCTGGTTTCTTGAAGAGTGCAGGTGTCTTGAGAGGTACAGTGGTCTTGGAAGGTACAATTGTCTTGGAAGGTACAGTTGTCTTGAAAAGTGCAATTGTCTTGGAAATGACAGTCGTTTTGAAAAGGGCAGTCGTCGTATCTCAGCGCTTTAAAGCCCTCAACATCATACTTGGGTCTGCGAGTACAGCAGCCATACACAAGCCAGCAGGAAGCAGCAAGGGCAAAGAGTACGAGGACAGACAGAACAGGGACGAGGTAGTGGAACAGAGCCATGGTAGTCGAGCTCAGGCTCAGGAGATAATTAAAAGTCCTGGCCTAGCTTGTCACACTAGCGTGACAGCCGTGATGCCCCGGACATCGTCTGCATCGCTTACCGCCCAAGTCCAGCAGCAGCAGCTCACAGACGCCATCGACCAGTATGAACTCCCAAAATCTCTCGTCTCTAAAATTGCAAAGAGCGCTCTCCCAAACCATGTAAAGCTTCAGAAAGACACCGTCCTTGCCCTCGTCAAGTCCTCCACTGTCTTTGTCAACTACCTCGGTCAGAAACACTACTCTATAGTCTCCGTCCACTGACTTATTCTTTCCAGCTGCAATGTACGCCCCGTTTTCTGTCTACTCTGCACACTCCATGACCTGGATCATCTAGTGCCCATGATGTCGCAACCTCCAAACAACACAAGTCTATCTCTGCAAATGATATTCTCCACGCACTCGACATGATCGAGTTCGGCCATCTCTCTCCCCTTCTCAACGAACAATATCAAGGTTTGTATTCACACACACGCCCATATATACTTCTCGTTCATCTCTACTCTTTTCCAGCCTGGTTATCCGAAAAGAGCAGGCGTGCAAATAGCAACATGATTCGTCCTCCTGTATCCACCGAGGACAATCTCACTTCTCCATTCACTAATGAGCCACTCAGAGACCAAGCCCAAATCCCTGTTTCAGCTCCCATGGAGGTGGATGATGACACCCCCGTGCTTTCGTAAAGACACTAGATTTTATATGTCTGGTCCATTTTCAAAGCAGTACGTATAAAGGTACACTAGTCAACATTAATAAAAGAGTGTGATGGTGAGGTTTGAAACCTCAAAAAAGAGGTATTTTCTATCTTTTCTTTTTTCATATTCCAAAAGCAGACTGCTTAACATGCTTGGTAAGCTCATTGATTAAGATGATTGCTAGATGACTAGTTTGATGCTGATGTGGTCTAATGGTTTATTAATATTTGATTTAAATCACAGTATGTTTATTTGAATTTTTAGACATTTTGACTTGATAGACTATATAGTTGAGTTTTTTTCTGACTAGCTTGTAGGTATATCAACTTAGTACTCTTGAAACTCTTTTTTTCTAGAACCTGTAATGCAAATATAGGTATGGAATTCTATTCTTTCAGTACTTTATGTCTTTTATTTATATATATTTGAGTAAGGTACTTTACTGTTACACCACTATCATATATACTATAGTAGAATGGTCTAAGTACATAGTCTGTATACTTAACTAATTAATATTTACAACTATAATTAACTAAATAACTGTAGTACTACTATAGCAAACTAAACAATGGGGATCAGAATAAGGATAAGGTAAAGGTGGTTATCAGTCTATCAAAAGCTAGTCTAGGTAATAACCAGCCTAGGAGTGTAACTAAGCCTTTATAGAGTAGATCTAGACTTACAGTATTACCAATATCCTCTGACATCAAGCTCTTAACTTAAGTATTTTTATTCTCTCATTTATAGATAATATTTTTTTAATCTCTCAGAGAAAAATATATAATACAACTCTGCCAGTACTTTATAGTAGCTATAGAGTAGTTACAGACTTGATAATTTTATTTAGCTTAGTCTTAATAATTAGTACTCCTATCCTCAAGCACAAGACATGCCTGAAATACTTAGGCTTTTATTTTAATTAACATTTATTCTTTAAAAAGCATATTTATTACTACTCTATTAATATATTGTCTACAGTTAAATTTATGAATATACTTGGATATTTAACTCAGAACCTTCTTTCACTCCAGAAATAGATCCTTTGTTATTTATGTATTATTTGAACTACTATCTATAGTTTTTAACTCTAATTCTTTATTAGAGCTTCTACTAAGACATAGATATTACTTTTAGCAGTTATACAATGTAAGACTGCTGCCCTTTAGATCTCTTGTATATTTCACATTTTATCTACTGATAGAATTGAGATTCTAGTAGGTCTTGTTTATATTTATCTTTATCTTAAGAAACTGATTAAGCAGTCATATTATAAGACTACTACTTTTATTTCTCAATATATAGTGATATTTTTATCTAGTACTAAACATTCAAAGAGTACTTATACTTATCCATAATTGCTTGCTCTTTTAAATAATGTCTAGTATGCTCATTTGAAGAGCCTTCTTACTAAAACATCACTTCTCAATCCTACTAAATACTTCAATCCTTTTGATACTGAGACTATTTTAAGTTGTAGATTACTTGATAACTTCTTTGATCATATCTCCTTTCATCTTTACAATTGTTCAAATCTCAGCAACTGTAAATTCTATCTAGAGTTTCTTGACTGTCTATGTCTAAAGGCTTTTTTCTCTTCCTCTACTCTCATTATTGTCACTAATGCAATTACTATACTCTTTAGAAATATACAAGCTATTTATGCTATGTATTTCTAAAGACTAGAATAATATATGTCATTCTTTAAAGTCTCAGCTAGTCAGACAACTATTTCTGATGCTAAGCTATTTGCTATAAAACTAGATATTGCCAAGACCACTAGTATAAATATTAAATACATTATTCTTATCACTAACTTTTTAGACTTTGCTAGGAAGATAGTATATTTCTCTATATATTCTAAACAAGCCTATTCTTTGGCCATCTGTTCTATACTTATATTATTCTTCTCTTGTAGCCTTAACTATAAAATTGAAAACTGCTCAAGTAATACTGAGTAGTCCTTATACTGGCTGGTCTATAATAATGTGACTAATACTAGAGTGGCTACTAAACTTTATCTAGCAACTTCTATTAATGCTCCACTCACTTCCTTATGATCACCAACATACTTTTTTCAGCCACCAACCAATAAACTCTCACTGTCCAGCAATATTCAAGATCTCTCTATTGATGTTCTTGACCACCAGACTCTATTATTTTATATCTAGATTACTAAGTATTTTGCTTGATATTCTGCCTGATGAAAATAGACCTCTCAAGTATTTAGAGTAGTTGCTGCCTTTAAAGAACCTCATTCCATTCTCTTATGATTTATTGAAGATGAGTTATACACTTAGTAGTTAGTAGTTAGGAACAATATTACTTAGAATTTCCTAGAGATCACAAACTTTGTATAATCCTATAGACTTCACCAGTTGCTATAATAGAGAAGCATTACAGATCTATCTGCAGAGTTATAAAGATCTTAACTAAGCATAAAATGTTCTTATGTTTCCAGAAGTGTAAATTTGACAGACAGCAGATTAAGTATCTAGATCTGATCATTTCTGAAAATCAAGTCAAGATAAATCCTGTGAAGATAGCTAGAGTTTGTGACTGGCCTACTCTATAGAATTATACTAATTTGCAAGTCTTTCTTAGTTTTACTAATTTCTATTAGTGATTCTTTGTGGATTTTCAACTATTGCACACTTATTTTTCAATCTCACCAGTAACAACAATACTTAAACATAAATCATGGACCAATAAGTAGTATTTGATTATTATAACTCAAAATCCTTAGGGCTGGATTAAGAGATAACCTTGTATTGGATAACACAAGAGAACTCAATAGAGATCCCTATACAAACTAATCTACCTTATATACTATTACTGATGGTCCATGCTTACTACTGTGCACCCTATCCTAAATGACCATATATAGTATATGAGGTCCACATGTGGTATACATGTTGTATGACGTTATTTGTTCTAGACTCTTTTACTCCATTCTCTGCTTCTGTCTTTAACCCTAACCCTATGTTCTAAAAATAGAAAAATAAGAAAGTAAAATGAAAATAAAATGAAAATAAAAGATAAAATAGAGAAAACTAAGTCCACTGTTTGTGAATTTGACATTGATGTTCTAAAAACTACTATTACTTCTGCACTCATCCTAGTCTTCCCAGATACTACTATTTTATTCTGTATTAAAGCAGATAGCTTAGACTATGTAACAGAAGTAGTTCTCTTTTAAGAATCAAAAGTAGATAGTAAGTAGCACTTAATAGCATTCTTCAGCAAGTTTCTTTCTTTTGTTGAGTATAATTACAATATCTATGATAAGGAAATAATAACAATTATTCAGGCTCTCAAGACTTTCCAGATGTACCAAACCTTACAGAAATTTGGACAGACCATCAAAACCTAGACTATTTCATGACAGCCAAAAAACTTAACTATAAACAAGTATGATGATCATTATATCTAGAAAGATTTGAGTTTATCCTATATCATTGTCTAGGTATGTCTATGAGAAAACCAAATATACTATCTTGAAAACCAGATAATGGCAATAGCTTATGTAATAATGAGAACATAGTCTTGATCAAGCTGGAGTTCTTAACAGTATATATAGTAGAAGGACTAGTATTCAAAAGAGTATAATAAAAAGACCTAACTTTTCTTTGTACTTAGCTAATCTTTAACTCCAACTTCTCAGCTCTCCAGTACCATCAAACTCTGCTGTAGAATCTACAGACTTTATTACTACTGACTTCAAATGCTATACTTATATTCAGCTCTTTTGGAAGACTACTTAAATTATCACATACTGTCTCTCTATCACTATCAAATATACCCTTCTCTTTATACAATGTTATAGATAATTTGATCTAAGTTTCTGACCATTTGCATGCCATCATTCTAATATTAGCTCAGCATTGTTCTACTAGATTATAATAGACTGTAAGATATTTAGAATAGTATCTATCTTTGGAAAACCTCATTTTATTCTCTTAGGTTTTTGTTTTTCTAAAGATGAATTGTATTTGATTAGTATCAGAAATCTTCTGAGTGAACTTAGTTGTTTTCCATTTTTCTGGTTTTTTATGATTTCTCTTTTCTTTTATAGTTTAGTTTTCTTATTTCTTTGAACTTGACTAAGGAACATAATATTATATCACATATGATAGTCACAAATATTATTAAGCATAATAAAAGTGTGACATATGCCACATATATATCACATGTATCACTATCATAGTCACACAGTCATATAACTTGGGAAAATATTATAGAAACTACTAAAAGAACTTAGTTATAGCTTTAGAATAGATTAGAGATATATAAGCTAACTTTGTCCCCAGTAGCTAGTTCTTCATGATTCCCATAACTAGTTCTGTTCTAGAGATTTCTGGTTTAGAGTCTGGTTTGTCTAACAGCTACCATACCATCTCTCAAGTTGTCATATGCAAGTCCACCTATCTGGAAATTACATCCCCACGGTAAAATCATCTCCAAAATATACAAGCCTACCTTCTATGGCAGCCACCTTTCTTGCAACATGTCTTATGGCGGTACTGCAACTATCCAGATATTCCATCTTCCATGGTGGAGATATTCCTATTCAACTTAGTCTTCCATGACAGAGTTACTTTTGTTATGGAATACTTGAACACTAATAATTTTATTTTTCTTTTCTTTTATTTTTCTGATTTTATATTGATTTTATTTTCTCATTTCTTTTATTTTTCTTTTGGACAATGAAGAGGCATGTGACACTGCA
>Ga0157368_1000478_pt1 | contig 18591 bp, 11 predicted proteins | sample AttbisABBM3_FD_113146 | JGI IMG/M metagenome (GOLD analysis project Ga0157368, IMG submission 113146) | Fungus gardens microbial communities from leaf cutter ant in Botucatu, State of São Paulo, Brazil - Atta bisphaerica ABBM3 | ecosystem: Host-associated > Fungi > Mycelium > Unclassified ...
GACCATCTGTAGGGCTATATAAAGTAGACTAGTTTGTAGAAGAGTTCTCTATTGAGTTCTCTTGTGTTACTCAATACAAGAGTTGTTTCTTGACTTAACCCTTTGAGTCTTGATCCATAACATGACTGGGCCAAGACCACAGTGATTCTGCAGAGATGATGACTTCAGGAAGTCCTAAGAAATATATTTACTTGACAATGTATAGGAGCACTCACCTCTAAGAAGTTATATGAGAACAGAATAAGGACTTCTGGAGGCAACAGCTATTCTAAATACTACTATGGATACATTCCAATCTGGTGGAATAGTACTAATATAACCAGGGAATGATAATGACCAAGTGGTTAAAAACCTATGTAAAAGTGTCTAGAAGAATTGCTGAAAAAGGAAAGGAGCTCATAATAGTGGTAACCAGAGGGGGACAGTACCAGAATTTTGAGGATTGCAGCTTGAAGTTTGACTATGGGAAGTATTGGTGATGGTCTAAGGAAGACTGTGGGGTTCAGAAGGGGAGGAGTGTTAATTCCAAAGGGATGGGAAGACTGTGGGGCTTGGTAGTGCTTGGGTACTTGAACTTTGGTTGAAGGTAGGTTCCCTGACAGTTGTGATGAGCAAGCCATAGCATGCCTAAGATCACACGCTACTTCTGTCTCCTTATTACATCAATCTCTGTTCTCTCTCTGTGCCCTTTGTAAAATATTTTTACCTTCACTGTATTTTATATAAGCTCTTGCTTGTTGGGTGTACAGTCCACATTTCTTATATATTGATCTTTCTATTTTCTTCAACTTAAATCCCTGCTTCCTAGCAAACTCTGAGCTCATAACAAGACCTATAGCACTACTTCCTGAGAGCATCTCTACTATTACTCCTTCTTGTGTATCAATCTTTTCCAGCCCAATCTTCACTATTACTTCTCTCAAATACACCTTAGATTCCTCTAAATTTGACAAATTCACATGCATTTTTTTGGTAGCTGTATTATATGGAGACTCAGTTGAGGTCTTGGTTGGTCCAGGCTGATTATCATCCATAATACAACCAATGAAAAATTTAGGATTGACACCTTTGATATATTGTCTGTACACATCAGAGTTTTGCATGGTATCCAACGCAGTCAGATATAAAGGAGTTGAAGTACAAACACTACTAGTCTTCAAATGGCATCTAATAAATGACGTGCTCTAGGAGATCAGATGGACGTCCAAACATACTTCCAGGCTCAGGAAGAGATGATGGACACTACGCTTAAGATCAAACTAGCGCATCACAATGTATAATTGCCAGAAGGTCATTGTCATCTCACCTGGATTTTTCACGCAGCATAATATCTGTTCAAGTGAGTTCCAGAACGCCTGGACTGGTATGTACGCACAACCTAGGGTAAAGCTGTGACATTCGAGATTCATCTTTTACATGAACATCGCTTTCAAATTGAAAGCCCCGATGAAAGTCTCTGCTGGACCATTGTTGGGGACAATGAATCCTGAAACACTCAACCGATGGAAACTAACGAACCGTTGCTTCTTTACGACATAACGTTTAATTCACTGAATTGAAACTTTCTAAGAATCCACACAGCAAGGGTAATGTCTCAGTGGTGTTGTAGTAGGGAGAAAAGGAGATACACGTATGAGTATATTGGTAATGCGTTATTAATGTGTAACTTTGTACCTTTATAGAATACCGAATATAAAACAGGCATTCAGGGAGATCGATCTCCTTTATTTACGCTGCTGAGTCAGGAAGCCAAATATATACAAATGAAATGAGGCTTAAGGGTCAAGCCTTTGTTCATCGTCGGCTACAGCATCCAAACTTCTCGTTCATCGTTCCCCTCAACCACATCTCGTACAGTCTAATTTTTCTCAAATAACGATGCGGGAGTCGAATTTTGCATTTCCTGCACAAAACAAGGCCTGTGTTTGCATTACCTCTCAGCTGTACGACCGCCGCGGTGAGTCGCTTCTCTCGAATGTGTCTTTGAAAATCTGAAGCCACTACAGCGCTTGACACGACTGCGCCATTGCCGCTGTTTAACTCGCTGACGCATTTGACATATCTGACTTCGACGTCACCTCGTATCCGAGAAATTATGACGATGGATGGGGGTCTTGAACGTCTTGTCAAGCTCCTACAGGACTTCTGTTTTTCTCCTCCGACACCAGAAAACCCATCGGCAATTTATGGCCTTCTCCCACCCTCTTCTCGTCCCCTGAGGCAAATACCCACACTCAACCCCGCACAATTCGATAAACACGCTGCGTATCGCTTTTCTCTCGCTTTCCAGTGTGTAGTGAATATCGGCGTTAGAGGAAGCGAACAGATTCGGAGGAGGGTTGTACAGGCAGGGACACTCGATGTGGTTGGGTGTATTCTTGAGGCTTGGTTGGCGAGCAAGGGCTTTGTTGTAGGACCTGGTTCAAGTCTTAGTGGTGCACTCAGGGAGACGAGAGAGCAGCGACACGCAAGGAGAATTGCTGCGATGGAGATTCGTCAGAGAGAAGAGGCAGTTGCGCTAACAAGGGCACTGCAGCGCACGCAGATGGAACAAAGTTCTACACAACGGCCGCCTAGAAATCAACCCCAGACTAGATTACAGGATGATGATGTCAGTGTATCTGTTTTATGTTCTTTCCGGACGTTGACTGAGTTGTTAGGATGAACAAATGGATGTCTCATCGAGTTTCGGCCCAGAGATTAGGAGTTCCTCTCTCGTGGACTCTACTATGGCTGACTCTTTCCTTGTCATTCCCGTTCGTCCATCTCTTACCTCGACTACATCTACTCCAATCTCGATTTCTGCATCCGCTAGTGATACTGATATTTCCACCTCCAATTCTACTGCTGATACCCCGTTAGGAACTAGTATTCCCACCACTATTACCACGACCACGTTCTTACCCCCTCCTGCCAATCGTGAGCGCAGTGGAACGGTCATTGCACGAAATTTATGGGATGACAATGGACAACAAGACCGAACTGTAGCTCCCATAACGCTTCATCACGCCCAACGATCCACAAACTTGTCTAATGCGACGATCGTGAACGGTCATGTTGGACGACCTTCATCTTCCCATTCCAATCAACAAACTACAACTGCTGATAACTCACCGACTCACTCCACAGATACTTCACGTCCTGAAACTGAAACAGAGGATGATGAGAATGTTGATGTGGATGCTGAGGGCGATGTTGATATGGAGGTCATATCGCAGTTAAACCCTATCTCTGCTATCACCTCCTCTGTCGACGCTGAAGCATCGACGTCCACCGCTACCATCCAATCAACCCAAATGCCAGCGAATGCATCCTCACCCGTACCTCATCGTGCCCGACGCTCAGTCTCCCGCCGTGCCGGTGCCTCGGCGGCGGCGGTAGGCATCGTTTCAAATGACACATCACTAACCGTCACCACACACACCACGCAGCCATCCCATCATCCCATCATCATTAGCGAGGATCTAGGCGACTTAGGATTAAACGCTGGAGGAGTGGGCCTAAATGTCGTTGGAGGGGTTGGTGTGGATGATGGGATTGTCAGTCTGGACCAGCAGGCTAATGAGGATTTTGCAATGGGTGCACCGCCAGGCGCACCTGGCGCGATTGATGCCACACCGACGTTTAGTACTGTGGGTGTCGGAAGATCTGGCGCGCGACATCATGATCGACACCACGAACGGCATCACAGAGAAACGACGCAACCAGATGTGACACCGAGAGCCACTGTGATTGGGTTACCATCCTCTGTCGATCATAGTCCGTTGTCAATATCGAATTCGAACCCCAGTTCTCGAGCAGGTGCCTATCATCATACCTTGTCTTCTACTTTGACCGCTTTTAGTATGGTCACAAGAGGGCGGTCGCCAATTGCACCCGAACCTGTTGCCGAGTCGTTGATCAATGGCGGTGGACATGTCACTGGACCATCGTCTTTGTCGAGGAACGGAAGTAGTAGAGGCTCAGGTGATGGTGGACCTTCGACAGCAACGGGAGATGTTTCGCCTTCGAGTACGGTTGTTGCAAATTCGTACATGGCTACTCGTCCTTCCACCTCTGTTACCTCCTTTCTTAATTTTGCCCCTACCACCACTACACAGCACCCCACTTTAGTTGGGATGCAAACCATTTCGCCGACGGCTAGTACGTCCAGTAATGCTACCGCAGCTGCCAACAACACTACAAATAGTACTAACTTCACAATTGGAACTGGGACCGGTGCAACGAGTACACCTTCTACCGCAATGACATCTGGTACAACGCCTACTTCCGTGATTGCGCCGCAACAACATCCAGGACCATATCGTGATGAAGATGTTTTGTTGGGGCTACAGCTACTTGCGTATCTGAGTAAATATCCACATGTGAGACAGGCATTTTATAAGACCCGAATGAGCTTTCATCCTGCGACTGTTAATCTCATCACGGGGAGCTCTAACAGTATGGGTGTTGGAGGAGGTATAGGAGGAGGCGTGAAAGGGAAGGGTGTGATGGGTGCAGGAGCAGGGGAGCAGGGGATAGGAATAGGTGGACAAGGTCAGATTCCACCGCCTGTGCAGAAGGATAGGACTTATTTCAAGACGTTTAATGGGAGTAGTGTACTGAGTCCTACAATTGGAGGCCCACCGGCATCGATTGCAGCATCAGCGTCCACGTCAGGGTCAAGTTTTATGAAAAATGGGAAAGAAAAGGCATTACTCAATCCCACATCGCCTAATATCTCTGCATCCAACAATAATGCCAACCCCACCGGTCCCGGCACTTCGACTTTGGGTTCGGGTATGAGGCAGACAAATGTTTTTAGTCTCGTGGAGAGGTTTACGTTTAAACCTTCGTCGAGCGAGCTGCTGAATGGTAGTGCGGGCGTGGGGGCAATGCCGAGGTTACCGCCCGAGATACAATATTGGGCTGGTGTAGTTATGAGGAATGCATGCAGAAAGGATGACATGAGAGGCGGAGTAAGGCAGTGTGCTAATAGTAAGTCAATATATTCTTCTTTAAGACCTTCTGCCGATGAATCACTACTTCTCTTCTTCTGTATTGTCAACTTTGTCACGAACATTGTTCGTTTAGTGCTGTGTGGTCGCTGGGAAGCCTACCCTCGCGAATTTGCAAAATGCAGAAGGTGTAGAAAAGCCAAATATTGTGGGAAAGAATGCCAGAGCACAGCTTGGAGTGAAGGTCATAGGTTTTGGTGTAGCGCGAAGGACGTGGATGAAGATGGACACGAAAAGAGCGAGAGGCATCATGACCGTGATCATCATCGAGATGGGAATGAGAGGGATGGAGATGTGGAAGAGGAATCACAAGGAACCGGAGGTGATGGTAGTGGGTCAAGAAGGGAGCGAAGAGATCGACGGGACAGGGAAAGAGACAGAGACAGAAGAGATGATGGAACAGATCCGGTTCTGCTTACGGCTCCAGCCACGACCACGACCATCCCATCCCATCGGAGTGTGACCGCGACAGTGTTGCCTACGACGAGAAGAACCATGCACGTTGGTGTAGTCGGTGAACCCCCTAATGCTGTCCTCGCACGTGCTCAACAGCAAAGCGAACAATACCGGCAGGCGCTTGAGGATATGCACGAGAGAAGAACGGAGACTGCCACTAGTGGTGGCAGTAGTGTCGGTGTTGAAGGTATCAGAATGGCTGGGAGTACTGGTGTTGGTGCCGCTGGAAATGACATGGTGCTCGGTTGATTTCAGCAGATCTTTTGAGCGCGTATCTGGAATTTTTTTCTTTCCCTAGTACTTCCTCATCACAATTTTCAACTTGGAAAACGTTGTCTTCCACTTGACTTGTTTTGCTTCGCTCGCTTTACAGACTCCTCGCTCTGTTGTGTTTGAGTGTAAACGATATATATCCTACTCTACCTGTCTATCCACCTAGTGACATTACGTTTCTCTTTACTTGCTGATCAACAGCATCATATCAGTTCAGTACACATTTGACACGTATTTGATTTTGTCCCGTTCAGTGTTCTTTAGTGTTCAGGTTGATGTGTGAATCCCCGAATCCCTTTCTGCACCCTTTCTCAATGTCGTTTTCTTCATTTGACAGTCAGATACCAATCTTTTGCCTCGGTTATCCAATGATTGGAGCCGCTCCTAGTATCAGACCATTATCCGGATAGTGGTAGAAATCTAGGCAAAGTGAGATGTTCATAGCTTGTGTATCGTGACCGTCTTCTGCGAAACAATCTTCGAATTGGTCATCATCCGTTGTCATATTAGATACATCGCCCGTCGCTCCCTATCTGTGCTACATGAATAGTTCGACACTATACAAAGGAAGAAAGCTTTGAATGCTTAATAGGAGTTTGAAATGTGCAGCAGAGTTTATCTCTGGGACAATTTAGGCTGGTGATTGATCACAGTCTGTGGCAGACTATCTACAACAAGTAGCCTACAATTTTTGCCTCAGGAAACAGAGACCCCCTTTATAGACAGAGAGCGTTACTATCAGAGTCAATAGAAATTGAGGAGAAATCTAGAAAAAAGAGATGAAACTGAGAAAACTATCTCTATCTACAGAAACAGAAAAGCAAACCATTTGAGCACTTATTGAGGCTCAGAGGAAAAGGAGGTCATTCTTGAGGAGAGAAGGCAAAGGCACTTGAATGCTCTTTCAAGAAGTCAACAATTGATAGAGTAGAGAGACCACCAAAAATCAAATCACAGACACTGGCAGTGTCTGTTATCAACCCTACAGACCTTCTTCTCTTAAGTCTCAAGTCTCAACCCTACTACAAACCCTAACAGACCTCCACTCACATCCTCATGATTATAATGACCTACCTCCATCTGCCATTGCCCAATAAACTCTCTCTATCCTGCAACATTTGAAGTCTTACTATCAAAGTGCCTGACTACCTAGCTTTATCATTCTGTAGTTAGGTGTTCCACCTGGTTAGAATGGACTTCACAAGTATTTAGAGCAGTTGTTACCTCTAGGAAACTTTACCCTATTCTCTCCCTATTCTCTTAGGATTCCCTAGAGATGAATCATGTACTTTGTCAAAGTTGAAGACAGTAAACTTGGTTTCCTTCATTTTTCTCTTTTCTAGTTTCATTTATTCTTCTGTTCTTATTTTCCTTATTAGAACTTAATCAAGAGGTAGGGATGTGACATCATGTATGTATCAAGACCAAAGAAAGTGGACTTAGTTTCTTTTTATTTTCATTTTCTTTGTTGATTTATTTTTCATTTTTTCTATTTTTAGAACTCTAGGGTTAGGGTTAGAAGTGATCAGTCACATCTGATGGTATGGTCACAACATTGATCACAGGACTTAAGAGAAGAAAGTAGAAGGTTCTAGAACAAAATGACATCATACAACATGGAAACCATATGTTGGCCTCATATTTTACACATGGTCATTTAGGGTAGGGTGCACAGTAGCTAGCACAGACCATCTGTAGGAGTATATAAGATAGACTATTTTGTAAAGAGCTCTTTATTGAGTTCTCTTGTGTTTTACTCTAATGTAAGAGTTTGATCTTTTACCTCACTCTAAAGATTTAAGTTTACAATAGTATGACTATCACAACTATTACAAAGACATAACAAGATATGATGGTTGTCACAAATTTGGTCACAGTTATAGTCACAACATTATATAACATAGAAAAGATATAGAAGGTTAACTCTAACTCTAACCCTACATCTAACCTACCCTAAATCTAGAAGGATATTATTATATATTATGATTATAGCATGATGACTTTATATACATAACTTATATTATTTAGAGTAGGCTAGATGCAAGCATGCATAGAATATACTCTAAAGATATATAAAGTAGATATATTTATACTAAGAGTTCTATTGAGTTCTTTTGTATTAACCAATATAAGATTTCTCTCTTGTTCTAACTCTTAGACTTAAGTTATAATATACTTGATAGTTATGAAAAATATAGCTTAGGATTCCCTGGAGATTGTAAACTTAGTTGCTCTAACACTAGATATATATACAATCCTCAGAATTCTTTATGACTATAGTATTTTATTAAGAAAAAAGATGAATTTCTCTGCTTAGTGTAAGACTACAGAAATTTTAATACACTTATGTTATGGCAACCACTAACTAAGATGGTTAATGGCTTACTAAGTAGTCTTATAGCAAAGAATCTCATAAAATCATAAGAGAACTTAACAAGAAGTCTCTAATATATTGTTACACTGTTTATACTACTAGTACATAGTCTATGCTAATGATAAACAACCCTATTCTAATGTCTAGATATCTGCTATGAGGTAAATATACCATAGACATACATCTTGATATTATTTCTTCTAGCCCTTTCCACAATGTTCTAAGCTTATGCATTATGTCATGTAGTGTATCATATGACTACAATTACATGCCTCTTCATCATCCAAGAAATAAAAGAAAAGAAAATCAAAACACCATGACAACTTATGATTAAGAACAAGTACCTGCTCCTATTAATTTTTGAACTCATTATGGAACTCATTTCAGAACTTTAAGATTATTATGACTTAAGTTTAAGTAATAGAATAAAAGACAACTCTTGTATTAAGTAATATAAGAGAATTTAATAGAGTCTTCAGTATGAACTATTCTATCTTATATACTACAGGTTGTAGTCTGTGCACCATCTATTCTAGTCTACCCCAATGCTATATGCATATTCCATAAAGCCAACACACTTTAGCTATATTATTATAATATCAGCTACTATAGGTTTTTCTCTTAATTTTCCCATATGATGAGTTACTGTGACTGTGACTGATATAGCCATTTATGTGACATAAGTGACTATCATATGTGATATTATATTACTTTTTGTATTTAAATAAGAAAAGATATAAAAATAAAAATAAAATAAAATAAAATAAAAAGAATAGAAAACAAAGTCTATTTCTGTAATTTCTAACAAAGATGTCTGATACTTTACCAAGCTAAATATATACTAAAGCTTTAACAATGTCTATATCAAATCTAATAATAAGTAAAAGATAATCTTTCATATGAACTAGACTTTTTGAACTTTTAGTAATGTTTTTTGGTATGACTAACAGTCTAGCTGTCTTCCAAACTATGATGAATATCACTTTTTGGGACTCCATAGTAGAGGGTTTTATAATAGTATATATGGATAATATTCTAAATTTCACCTAGATATTAGAAGAATACTATAGAGCTATTTGTAGAGTTCTAGAGATCTTTGTTAAGCACAAGTTATTTCTGTACTCCAAAAAATGTAAGCTTGACAAGCTGTACATTAAGTACTTTTGCCTGGTTATTTTTGTGGATCAAGTTGAGATAGACTCTATAAAGATTGCTAGAGTTTGTGACTGGTCTATACTGACTACCTATACAGATATGCAAGTATTTCTTAGCTTTACCAATTTTTACTGAAGGTTTACTCATAGCTTTTTGGATATCATATATCTTCTCTTAAATATAACAGATAGCAATAGTACATAAACATGAAACTCTGTATAGTAAGTGGCTTTTAATATAGTCAAGAATGCTATCACTACAGTACTAGTACTGATCTTCTTGGACACTTTGACTTTCTTTCACATTAAAGCAGATAGCTCAGATCTCATAGCCAGTACAGTAATTTCCTAAGTATCTGAAGAAAATAATAAGTAATATCTAATAGTATTTCTTGACAAGTCTCTCTCTCTGGTAGAATATAGCTATAAAATACATAACAAGGAAATGCTGGCAATTAGCAATCATCCATGCATTGGAAGAATGGCATTACTTTTTAGAAGGAGTTACAACTCTAGTTGAGATTTGAATAGACTATAAGAATCTTAAGTACTTCATAACTATCAAGAAGCTAAACTGAAGACATCCCTGGTAGTTACTGTACTTGGTATGGTTTGACTTTATACTATACCATTGTTCTAGAAAGTCCATAGAGAAGTCTAATACACTTTTTAGACAAACTGATTATAGTACTAGCTTTCAGAATGATTAAGATATAATACTGCTCAAAATGAAGTTTCTTACTGTTTAGGTATTGAAAGGTGTGGCTGTGAAATGTGAAGAGAGAGCTCTTTTAAAGAACACAAGATGTGAAAATCACCTAGGAGAGTAGAAAGAACTGGTAGAAAAAACTATATGCAAACTCTAATAATCTACAGCAAAGTTGCTACACTCTTTGGAATAATTAGAGAATAAGAATCTGCTATTGTTTTGTGGTAAGATATATGTCTCTAACACTATGAATCTCTATTATCAGGTAGTTGTACTGTATCATAGCTCAAAGGTAGCTGAATATATAGTGTTATAACTTAAGACTTATAGAGTGAAGTTATAGAGTGAAGTCAGAAAAAGAATCTTGTATTAGGGTTAATACAAAAAAACTTAATGGAGTTTCTAAGTACAATCTGTCTATCTTATATATGCTCAGCTCATGGTCTGTGCTACACTAAACCTAGCCTACTCTAAAGAGCATATGTTTGTCTTAAGGTCAACATATATAATATATGTTATATAATGTCATTCTTCTGGAACCTTCTATAATGTTTTGTATGATGCATGATTGTGTGACTGTGACATGTGACAGTTTGTGACAGTTATATATGATATCATGCTAATACTCAACTCTAAGTTTGAAAATAATAAAATAGAGAGAAAAGAAAATGAAAATAAATAGAGTTTACCATTTTCAACTCTAACATATAGGTAGATGGAAGATCCTGAAACTAGTCTCTTAAAAGTACTAGTAGTCTCAGATATTGAGATATATTAGTCAATATGTTAGCACTTGTGATCTTTGCTTGTATACTAAGCTAGTATAATACCTATCTCTTAGCAAGCTATACTCACTATCTATACTAGATACAAGATAGAAGACTATAAGTGTGGACATTAATATCAAACTTCCAGAGTTTACAGGGTTTAATACAGTGATAATAGTAGTTAACTTGGTATTTAAAAGAACTTACTTTATCTTAATACATACAATCACCACTATAAAGAGCACTATAAGACTCTTCATACATAACATCTGGAAATTACATGGCTTTCCTATCCATGTAGTTTTAGATAAAGAACCATAGTTTGTTACTTGCTTTACCAAGGAGTTATATTAGGCATTAAGATTGCTTTATCTACAGCTTAGTAAAATAGATAAATAGAGCATATCAATTAGGAACTAGACTAGTATCTCTAACTGTCTATAAATGAGGAACAAAGTAACTGGTATGATCTCCTATCTATGGTAGAGTTTCAGTATAGCAATCATGTTCATGTTTCTACTCAGCAATATTCTTTCTCTTTAAATACAGGTTACTTTCCCAGAATAGGCTTTGAACTACACCAATAAAAGTCAGGATTGGAAGATGTTAACAGAGATCAAGTAGAAAAGAAGTTATGATAGGGTACAACAAGAACTATGTAATATTAGATTTTGACTATATGTTAAAGAATTTGAAGGGAACAATATCAGTATCAAAAATCAATAGAAAAGATAAAAACAATAATATAAGAATAAAGTACATAAAATTCCTGAAAGAGCTCTCATAAATACAAAAGAGTATTGTTAGAAAGAATATTAAAAGGAATATATGAATAACATCTACTTACAAATACTTTTCCTTGCTAACACACTCCTAAATAGCAAACCTTATACTGTGTAACAAGCTTTCTTGGAAAATTTAGTAAATAGATTGCAAAGCTCCTTAAGAGCCTATAACAACACTATACATTTGCAGTGATGCACCCTGAAGGCACCCCTCAAGTTGAACCTTATGACTAATGATACTAACTAATACTCATCTTGTTAGCCTTTCTCAAGCTAGTAGAACTCTCCAGAACTTGCCTGAAAGTGAAAGCTAAGTACTAACAGTGCTTACTCAGGAAATAGTAATTAAACTGCTTACAAGTGAGGAAATTTGGATAGGAATTCTCTATTTTGCTCTTCTCCACTCATAGCTTATATATTAGTCTAAAAATACAAGAAATGAAAGCAAAGAATGTAACCTAAAACAATTGAAAAAGTCTTTTGAGGTTTCAGAAGCACATAGTCTTCCTTTTATTTTCTATCTGACACCAGCCTAATGACCTTTTCCTGCTTACAAGTACTGACTTTCTTCCTCTTTAGTTGTTTCCACTAGCCATTTCTACTTGTAAGCCTATTTTTGACTTCTTCAGCTTCCAATCAGTCATGTTCCTATCTTGTTCTATCATCTGAACATTTGTGGTGATCTCCAATTATACTTGTGAGTGCCTATTCTTTGTAGCTAGTCTTTTGTTCAATAGTATGTCATATTTCTAAGAATTTCATTTTCTAAGATCTAGTTTGTTTAGTAGCTACCACACTATCTCTTAAATTAGTTTTTGCTCAAAAGAGTTCAAGGCATTATCTAGAAGCATCAAGTTTTCTTGTAAAGCCTTTAAATAGATCTTAAATGCTCAAAATCTCAATGAGAGTATGTTTTCTTGTAAAAAAAGAATTTTCCAGCATAACAATATCATAAAATTCATAGTGCAAATGAAGTCCATGCTAGAAGAAGCAAAGTTGACTATCTGGAAGTAACAGAAAGACATGATATGTTACTACAACTATAGATGGATTACCATTGATTTATATCCAACCACCATTGATTCAAGCTATAGCAATCTAGGAGAGGAGATAGATATAAGAAGACTGACCTGCTCATGAAATTCCAGTGCTTAAACATTTCCAATACCCATACTAAACCCTACAGAGTTTTTACTTTCTATTAGTCAGCTATCTTTAAACACTACTGAATTTTGTAGAACTCATTAACTTAATGCTGCTACTTTCTGCTATCAAGCTTTATTAAATATTATCTAGTATACTAATACTGTCTGTTATATGTGTTGCTATCATGAACCTTCTTTCTTTCCTGGCTAACCTTTTAGATACTTCCATCAAAGTCTCTAACTATCTAGTGTTATAATTCAAGACTTAGTGTTAAGTCAGAAAAGAAATCTTGTATAGAGTTTATACAAGGGAACTTGATGAAGTTTCTAAGTACAATCTATCTATCTTATATATGCTAGACTAATGGTCCATGCTACACTAAACCTAGCCTATCCTAAAGAGCATATATTTGCCTTAAAGTCAACATATATAATATATACTATATGATATTATTTTTTTATAATCTTTTACAATGTTCTTTGTGATACATGATCATGTGACAGTCATATGTGACATCACAATAACCCCTAATCCTAAGTCTGAAAAATAAAAATAAAAATAAAAATAAGAAAGGAAATGAAAAATAAATAAAGTCTACCATCTTTAATTCTGATATCTAAATACAATTATTCTTTGATTTTTTTTTTAAGTCAGTAATTTATTACACAGAGTATGATGGTAGTTCATGCCTACAGGAGAATTTATGTACAGAGTATCAATACTCTAACCTTTTTATACAGTTATCCAACATAAAGAACTACTATACAAAGGACTACTAAGAAATTGAACCCATAACCTCAAGTAGGTTTGAGGTAGGCATAATACATATAGATAGGAGGCTCCTTCACTATATAATCTCTCCCCCATTATTCTTTGGTTATGTTGGTGTTATTTTACTAGATTGAAATATATTTTATTTATATTTAGAATAGTTATTATTTTCAAGAGTTCTTATTCTGTTTTCTTAGAACATTTATAGAAATAAGTACCACTTATAATTAATCCAGACAATATACTTTTTCTAAAGATTGTAAGCTCTGCTAAACTCTACAAACTTTGCCAGTTGCTCTAATTATTATAATTACAAACAATAGACTTGTTATTTTATCTTATTTTTATTCTCTTTATTTTGGACTTAGGCAAAGAAGTGTGATGTAATATCATATATTACTATCACACTTGTCATAGGGTGGTCACATATGTTATAATTATAGATCATATAATTACATAACATAGAGAAGATTATTAAAAGTTCTAGAGTAGATGATGTTATATAGTAATAGCATATTAGTATTGTAGCAACTACTAACCAAAATGGTCAATAGTATACTAAGTAGTCTTACAAGTGAGAATTTCATGGAGATTACAAGAGAACTCAACAAGGAGTTCTTAATAAATTTTTATACTATATATATTACTAGTATATAGTTTGTGCTAATAATAAATAGCCTTATCCTAATGTCTATGTATTAGCTATAAATGTACCATGTATATACTATAAGGTAAATATGCTGTAGACATACATCTTGATATTATCCTTTCAGTATCTTCTCTAATGTTCTAAGCTTATAACATCATGTGACCATGGTCACATACTTCTTCATTATGCAAGTAAAAGAAAAAGAAAAGAAAAAGAGAAATCAAATCAAAGTAGATAAAAATAAAATAAAATAAAATATAAAAATACAAGTATACCATAACAGTTGTGTCAGAAGTACAGTATGAAGTATATATATAGTACCAGCCAGATATCAAAGCTAAGCTTGACATTGTACACTTTTAGTATAACTAGTTTAGTGGCTGGTCTGTTCCTAACAAGTTGGCTTTACAGAAAGTATATAAACTTTAGAATAGGTTGGTTGTAGTGTGTATATATAGACCACAGTCTATAGTATATAAGATAAACTAGCTTATAGTAGAAACTCCATTGAGTTCTCTTGTATTACTCAATATAAGGTATGTCTTTTGTTTTAACTTAAGACTTAAGTTATAATATTAGAACTCAACATCTATTCTTGAGACTACTCTATACCAGGCATTCTCTATTTCATTACTCTTTTATCATTCTTGATTGATAGTCATTGCAATTGTTAGTCATCTCAGATTAGAAGTCAGACTCTAGATATAAAGAGGAGCTAGCTATTCAGCATAGACAGTTATAGACAATAGTAATCAAATTCAGGCCACTATTTAGATGTTACTCATTATTTAAGTGGATGGTGTTGAGTAGGATATGTATATTGTTCAAATAGAAGGCTTGTACTACTTGTAATCAGTTTATACAAAGTAGCAACATTGTTTATTCAGAAAATATCTAGCTTAGAGATTCTCTACTTAAAAATATTAGTGTAACAGTTGGATTAGAGCAGTAGTTAGTAAGGCAGTAAGCAAGTAGTCAGTAGATAGTATAAAGTCAGATAAGAAGAATACTAGCTAGTACTTACAGAGGAAATTATTAAACACTATAGTAACAGAAAAAAATAAAGAGCAAGAAATAGCAATATTATCAGAGGAGTTGAGAGAGAAGAACAAATTATTGGAGTTAATGCAGCAAGTGTTGAAAAAAATCAAAGAAATGCAAGATAAATTGGAGAGGTTAAGAAAGAAAGAAAAAGAAAAAATATGAGTGAGAATAGAAAAGAAGAAGAAGGCAGAAGGAGTACAAAAAGGATATTAAGTTAAAAATAAAAGTAAGAAATGAGGCAAAGAAGAAAAATAAGATCAAAGAAATGAAGATAGTAGAAGAGAGAAAACTGAGGAAGAGAGTAAATCAGAAGAGAGCAATGTAAGAGAAAAAATGTTTTGGTTGTAGGGGCTTTAGACATATTGTCTGTAATTGTAGAAATAGTGAGAGTAGTAAAAAGGAGAGTTTGACATATCAGCCCTCAAATAAGGAAAGATAAGTTGAAGAAAGAAAAGGGGAAAAAGAAAGAGAAGCTAGTATGAAAGACAGAGAAGGAAGAATCATTGAAGGAAGTTATAGTAAATATAAGATTGGAGAGAATAGACATACAAGAGGGAATTAAAGAGAAGGCATTATTGGATAGTGGAGTCATGGGTTGTGAGGAAGAAGAGGTTTAAGTCAAAGAAAATTGAGAGGCCAATATATGTAAGAAATGTGGATGAAATATTTAATAAGAAGGAACAAATAAAACATACTGTAAAAGTAAATATTTATTATCAAAGACATAGGGAGATGATAGAGATAGATGTGATTGGTAGACAAAAGTAAAACATAATCTTGAGAATGCTATGGCTTGCCCATCACAATTCTGAGATTGATTAGAAAACTAAAAAATATAAATGACAAGGTATCCAAAAGAATGTGAAAGGTAGTGGAGGTCAAAGCAAGGAAAATTGGGATAGCAAAAACAAAAAGTAAAAGAAGTGAAAGAGGAAAAAAAGAAGAAGAAGAAGAAAAAAAAAGAAATGAAAGACAATAGAGATAAAGAATGTAGCAGATGAATAGAAGATTTGAAATGATAAAGAAAAAGTAGCAAGATTAGAAGAGAAGATAAAAAAACTGATACTAAAACAATTCCACAAGTAGATTGAGCTATTTGGAAAGAAATTAAGTGAGAGGATGCTAATGAAAAATATGTGGGACCATGCAATAGGTTTGAAGGAGAAATATGTGTCAAGGAAAGAGAAAATCTATTACTTGTTTAGTAGAGAAAGAGAAGAAGTGAGGGAGTTCATTCAGAAGCAGAAAAGAAAGAGACATATTTGACTATTTAAGTCACCACAGACTGCACTGATATTTTTTATAGGAAAGAAGAATGGAAAGAAGAGAATTGTTACAACTCAACAATCTTAGAGTTAGTTATAGAGAAAAACCTTGTGTTAGGAAAATACAAAAGAACTTGATAGAGAGCTCTGTTTCTCTACCTTATATACCCTAGACTAGTGCTCTGTACTACACTATTATTAGTCTACTCTAAGTGACCATGTGTATAACATACTATATGATATTATTTCTTCCAGAACCTTCTACTACTTTCTATTATGACACATGATTGTATGATAGTGTCTTGTGATTGTGACAGTGACATGTGACATCATGCTAAACCCTAACCATATGTCTAAAAATATAAACTAAATCAAAAAGAAAAAAGAGAAAGAGAATAAAATAAAACTAAGTCCAACTTCTGTAATTTTAACAAGAATGGTACAAGACTACCAATATCTAAATGAGTGGATAATCAAGAATAATTACCCATTGTTGCTCAATCCAGATATTATTGAGAATATTAAGACCAAGAAGGTATTTACAAAGTTGGACTTGAGATAAGGATACAATAATATGAGGATTAAGAAATGTGATAAGTGAAAAGTAGTCTTTACAACACCAGAAGGATCATTTGAGCTGACAGTCATGTTTTTGGTTTGACAAACTCACTGGCTACATTTTAGGCTATAATGAAAAAGTTACCAAGAGACTTGATTAGCATAGGGCAGGTGGCAAGTTTTATTGATGATATGTTGGTAGGAATAAAAAATGAAGAGAGAAATGATGAACTGGTAGAGTAGGTCTTGATAAAAATGGAAGTAAATAATTTGTATGTGAAGCCAGAGAAGTGTAAGTGGAAAGTGAAAAATATAGAATTTTTAATAGTTGTAAAGAATCAGATGAAATAAAGATAGAGGAAAGAAAGTGAAAGCAGTGTTGAATTAGTTGTTTCCTAAATTAGTCAAGGAGATACAGAAGTTTTTGGGGTTAGGTCATTATTATAAATAATTTGTGAAAGACTTTGGCAAGATAACAAGGCTATTATGTGAGTTGACTAGAAAAGAACAAAAATAGAAGTAAGAGATAAGATAGGAGAAGTTGTTTGAAGTATTAAAAAATGTTTACTATGGAGCCAATTTTAATAATACTAGATTTGGATAAGAAGATAAAGATAGAGGTAGATATGTCAAATTATGTGGTTAAAGGAGTGTTATCTATGAAGCATGTAGATAAAAGGTAAATATAAGAGAACTCTCTACTTCATCTAAATTAAAGTCTGTAGTGCTCACAAATACCTAACTTATTCTTATGATCCTCTCATCCCTATTAGACATAGTTTACAATAGAAGGTGAAAGTTTGTGGGGTTGGCTTGGAGTTATACTAGGTGTGGAAACTCTATACTAAGTGTGTAGTAATATAGGCTTTTCAGAATGACCTTGTTTTTAGCTTATATACTGTGCTGTTTGTCTACTGTATGGTTGCAACTTCAGAAAATAAAGTGGAGTTCAAAGAGAGTAAGTACTGATAGTGGTGTATTACTAAAGAACATCAGAGATATTGAATAGTCAATTATCAGACTAGTGGAATACAATATATCTATTAGTCTTATATACAAAGTATAGCCCCAAGCAGAGGTTTTAGTAGTGAAACACTAAAAGAGATTGAATAGAAGAACTAAGGGAACTTTACTATGGAAGGCCAAGTTGGAAAGAAGTATATCTTTTATAAAAGACAAAGTACTTATGGAGTTTGAATTTAAGTATAATACTACTGTGGGGAATATGTTGTGGATATAAGATTATTGAGCTTTTGTTGGGATTTGAATAGTTAAATACTACTGCAAAGAATAGGTTTTTGAATAAGTAGACTTAATATATGATAGTTTCCCAAGTCCTATACTAATGTCCTGCTGTCAAGAACGAAAGAAGTGGACTTAATATTTTTTATTTTTCCTTTCTCATTTTATTTTCTTTTGGATTTATTTTCCTTTATTCTATTTTTAGAATCCGGGTTAGGGGTAGAGTGACAAGATCACGCTGTCACACAGCAGGTCACATCAGATGACATGGTCACAAGTCACATGATACATAGAAGGATGATGTCATACAACATGTGAAACACATGTTGACCTTAAGGCATACACATGGTTGTTTAGGGTAGGCTAGAAATAGCTCGCACAAACCATTAGGCATTTGTATA
>Ga0157368_1000479_pt1 | contig 18591 bp, 19 predicted proteins | sample AttbisABBM3_FD_113146 | JGI IMG/M metagenome (GOLD analysis project Ga0157368, IMG submission 113146) | Fungus gardens microbial communities from leaf cutter ant in Botucatu, State of São Paulo, Brazil - Atta bisphaerica ABBM3 | ecosystem: Host-associated > Fungi > Mycelium > Unclassified ...
CTAATATGTGGTGTCCATGTTGTATAACATCACTTTGTTCCAGAACCTTCTACTTTCTTCTCTTAAGTCTTATGATCAATGTTGTGATCACACCATCAGATGTGACTGATGTGACAGCATGACCGATCACTTCTAACCCTAAACCCCAGAGTTCTAAAAATGGAAAAATGAAAATAAATCAAAAAGAAATGATAATGAGAATAAAAAAATAAGAAAAATCTAAGTCCACTTTCTACAATCTTAACATTAGTTGATAAAGAAACAAAGAAATTTAACCACAGTCTTATCCTCTCATGTAAATCAGTATGGGACTTCAGTAAAAAAGAAAAACACAATGATATTATTCAAAATTGGCAAATAATGTTCCAAGCATCAAGTTTCAAAGAGAATCATTTTCTAGATCTCTTGATGATAATTATCTTCTAGTCAAACTCACTTATTCAAAAGGTAGTCTATGGCTCAATTATTTCAGTCACTTGAATTCTCTATGTGCAAGAGCTACCAGAGCAATCACTAATCACACTTCTATTAAAGAATATTGTTTGAGGTTTTTCCTAAGAGAGATTTCAGCTGTTCATGCAAATCATGCCAAATTAAATCAAGATATTATGTTCTTCATGAATGTAGAAGATATAACAACTATTGGAATCCAAATAGAGTATCTTTAAGTCATTTTGTCATCTTCTTAGAGTATAATCCAAGAGCTTTTTCCTTCTATAAAAGAACTATTTAATAGCAGTTTTTTTGTTATTAACTATTGTAATATATCTCTTCTTCCTTTTCTTTTTTTAATTTTATTTTTCCTCTTCTTTATAATTTTTCTTTTCTTATTTATATAAGTAGTTATATTGTAACTATTATAGTCTGCTATTGTGTTCCATATAATAAATTGATAATTTTTTTAAAAAAAGATTGGTGTTATTGTAATATTACATGTAATGGTCACATACATCACAAAGTGTGATGGTGTTAGAATTAAAGATAGTAAACTTGTTTCTTTTTTGTTTTTTTCTCTTATTTAAGCCTTCTCAATTTTCTATTTCAATTCTTCTTTCTCTTTCTATTTCAATTCTTTTTTTAAACTTAGTAAAGGGAAAACAATGTGACTGTCACAGATTGGTCACACATATCACAGTTATAATTACAATATCATATAATATGTCAAAAGAGTGATATCATATATTATTTGAGATAATAACTTTTATTTATATAACTCATAATATTTAGAGTAGGCTAAATGTAAGATGTACACAGACTATGTATACCTGTACTAGGAACTCTACCAAGTTCTCTTGTATTAACCAATATAAGGTTTCTTGTTTGCTTAAATACTTGAGTCTAAGTTATAATAGATAGAGGCATGAAACTGGTTACAAGATGGTTATATATGCTACTGTCATATGTCACAGAGAAGGTTATAGAAGGTTCTTATACAGATAATGTTTTATAATATAGTTACAGCATGTTGGCCTTATAGAGAGCATACAGACTTTAGGATAGGTTAATTACAATGTGCATGCAGACCACAGTCTGTGGTATATAAGGTAGACTAGTTTGTAGCAGAAACTCTATTAAGTTTTCTTATGTAAACCCTATATAAGGTTTTTTTCTTGACTAACACTTAGTAAGATGTTTGATTAAAATGATTCATAAAGAAATACTGAGTGAGTGGAGAGCTTGGAATAAGAGTAAAATCTGCTATAGAAAACTGAGTACTTATGGGATTTTAAGAGAGATAACACTGTGGTAGAATATAGATTATTTACAAAGTTGGACTTTAATATATAATAACAAGATATGTTATTATAAAGGCCAAACTATTTGTTATTTATACTATAAAAATATTTGATATATCATATTATTTATACTAGCCTCACTCAATTATCTTATTTAAAGATTTCAAGATATTTTTCAAATGTCATTTAGAAAATTACATAGAGTTCTGGAACTATTCTAGTTTAGACAAATAGCCACCACATGAAGCTGTTAACAGAAAAACCAAATACATTCTGTTATACTACAATCTAGTCTACCTTTTATATTCTAATATTGATTTATATATTCACACTTACCCTAAAGCTATGACTAAGATCTTCTAGTAGGTTTTATAATGTTCTATCTAGTCACATGACCATTTGGCCATGTCATGCTTTCAGCCCTCTGCTAAGTCTAAAAAGGGATATAGAAAAACTAAACTATAAAAAAAGGAAAAGAAATAATTAAAGATGAGAAAAATGAAACACCCCCCAAATCCACTCTGAGGATTTCTAACACATTCTTTCCCAACAAAAAATCTTGGGAATTTAGTAGAAAAGAAGAATGCAATACTCTAATAAAACACTTTTCCAAGCCTCCAATGTTAAAGGAAAAAAGCTTCCTTGAACTCACAGATGTAAACAACAATCCTTCAATTCCTTCCTATATAAAGGGAGTGTTGAAAGGAACAGAGTGCACAGCAGCATGATACAGTATAGACAACTGGCAACCACTTACTTGTGGTGTATACTTCTATGGAGAGCTAAAGGGAGCAACGGTAAAAAACGAGTAGTATAGGTCAGAGGTCAACCTATGTGTAAATTTTACATCTACTACCTAATTAAGACTACTGATCGTGGGCCATACACTTACTAAGTGGAGTGCTTCGCAACAGGGAGGATTGCGGCTCTAGCATATTGGGCATTCAAATTCCCTGTATGCACGGATCATTAGACTGGTCACAAATCACACACCCATAGGTGAATATTGACATTGATTCTTCCCTCATATAATAGTCAGGTTATTGACAATTTGCTGATAGACGTTATCAGTTTTCTACAAGTAGTTTGATACTACTATGGTCTGCCATTGTACTCTGTGTAATAAATTGTTGATTTTCACAAAAAATCTAGCTACAAATTCAACGCCGCCGCCGCAGTGGATTAATAGTGGCAGCTATATTTAGGTGGCTGGTCGGCCAGCCACTGTCACAATCTACTTTTTGCTACCTGTACTATTCAGTCACTTCTCAATCTAACCTTGCTATTCTCTACACATACATTACACAGGCTACATGTCGATAGGCAAGATTACCTCGGAACGTGACATTTTCGTGAACCAGTTCAGGTTCTGCGCAAGGCATGGCGATGAATTGTGTCAGACATGCTGCTGCGATCACCGGATGAGCAATAATGTCACGATTGAAGAAGAGCTGGGCGATGTATCCGAGTTTCTGGAAACCGAGGTCGAGGTGAGTTCCAATTGAGCTGTTATGTTTTACCTCCGCACTCATATACGGGACTGCACTATATTTTCACCACTGCCCTTATTTACACCTCAAAAACATCGATATGCCATGCAAGGAACGACAACCACTCAATGCATATGCTCTTGGTGCTGTTGCAGCACTCCACACACAAGAATCATTCCAATGCGAAAAACACAAGACTGTAGATTGCTCAGCATGCTTTGACTGGTTATCTCTGATCAAACGAGAGGCAGAGGAGGTTGAAGAGAGTGGTCGCTGGATGAGCAAGAGAAACAGTCTTCAGGAGAAGCTTGAGAGTGGCGTGTTGACTACTATTACCCTGGAAAAGGACACCGCGACTTTAAGAGCGTAATTATGAGCTCAAGTGCTTGGATCTGGACTGGCATTTAATGTGGCTGGGCCCTGGTTCATATCTTTTTTGTCGTTGATACTTTCTCTTGTGACTGTTCTTAAAGACAATGGACAGTCGTTTCTGATAGACGAGACTTTCCTTTTCCTTATTTCTGCTCGAGGGAGCAGTGTTTCGGAGATAAATCTTGAAATAGATTGTTTTTCGTATTTGGCAAATTGAATTTGTTTGCGTATCATTCTGACCATGTTGCTTGACCATGTCTGAATCTTCCTGGTTGCCACCAACATACGATCTGTCTACAAAGCCCGAGCTTGGACACACTTTTGCAATCGATGATGAAGGGGTCAACGAAAACTTTGCTCGAAACGCGCGCTGGTATGTATACCTTGCCAGCGAGATTGCCAGCGAGAAATGCATAAATTTACAAGGTTCACAGGACTCCAGACGGTTCCATGTTTATGGCTCACTGCGAAAACAGAACACTTGAATTATTTTCCATTCCGTACGTCTTACGTCTTTACTGTTGTCCCCAAAAAATGATACAGATTCAGACCAAGTTCGGTTACGCCAAGTTAGCCCCCTCAGCTTCTGCCTCAATCCATCCAGTAGTCTTACAATCCTGGCGCATCAGCACGATCAAACTTCATCTTTCAACAATCAGCACCTATTCTCGATTTCACCTGGTTTCCGGCTGCCTCACCCAATGACCCCTCGTCGTTTTGCTTTTTAGCGTCAGTGCGAGAAAGTCCTATTAAATTACTTGATGCCTCGGATGGAAGAGTACGGTTCTTATTTCTTCGCGAAGACGAGACGAGATGCTCATTGACTGCGTTCGTACAAGGATAGTTGCGCGCGTCGTACAAAATTATTGATCATCGAGAGCGATTCGTTGCTCCCCATTGTATGACATTCAGCCCGAGTGCGAGTAAGTAAGTTCACAAGACTCTACTTACACATACGCAGATAGTTCTTTTGATTGAGATGCTGTGCAGGATATACTGTGGATACGAAGACGCAATTGAGGTTTTTGACATATCCCGACCTGGCGAAGGATCACGAATTGCAACTACGCCATCTCGGAAGAGTAAAGATGGTTTGAAAGGTGCGCATCATCATATTTCTTTTGTTACATTGAGCCATTGATGCATCTTACCAGGAATTGTGTCTTCCATTGCATTTTCACCGTCATACGGCACGGACTCGGATGCATTCTTCGCAGCAGGCACACTCAATCCCACATTTTCAAACTTAGTAGTATACAACGACTCTCAGACAGATGCTCCTCTTGCGTTCATCGGTGGAGGAGAACGATCAGCTGTGACTCAAGTGAGTAGGTCCCATGTCTCACACTCATGGACTTCTATTTTGATCATAGCTGCGATTCAATCCAATGAGTCCATACGTACTCTATGCTGCGTATAGACGCCGTGAAGCCATATTAGCTTGGGACCTGAGGAGCGATGTTCACATCCCGTTTGCGAGATACGTGATTCCGAATAAAGCAGTCACAAATCAGAAGATGTTTTTTGATGTGGATCTTGCTGGAGTGAGACTGGCTACTGGGGATCAGGTACGTGTTTCTCTTTACCTTGATCCCGATGTCCAAGTTCTGCTGGTGTAGATGGGCAATCTTCATGTTTTTGATCTCAATGGAACCGGGAACGAGGAAAACAGTTCTGAGACGGTAGTAAGAAAGCCTGACCTCATGTTCCCTGCTCATTCCGGTACGAATTTTTATTAATCTGTTCTATTCTCAGTCAAGTGGATGTCATTTCAAATAGATTCTGTAGGCAGTGTGGCATTTCACCCTTATCAGCCACTCTTACTCTCCGCTTCCGGTTCACGACACTATGACGATATTAACATTGACACTGCTCACGGCTCTGACTTGTCATCGGGGGGAGAGGAAGAAGAGATGGATGTCAATGGGAATAGCCTGTATGGTGTCGGCATTGATTCAGAGTTGAGGGCGAGAAAGAGACCGATCGCGGTAGACTCTTCATGTAAAGCCTGGTGGTTTGGAACGAACGACTCGACTAGAGGAGCTACATAGATTCAGATTTGATATCCAGGTAAGGACTGTTTGGACCAAGCCTGTAATTATTGACGAGTTGCCGATTCAACTAGTGGCGTACTCTACTGTTCGTGGAGGATATTTCCTTGTAATGGTTTCAACTACCAGATGTTCGTATTCCTTCGGAATCTAATCGCTGTTACTGTCAGAAATAGGTACTCTGGGCAAGCCATGCCAGAAAACATGGCTATCCTTATTCTTAGCGAAAATGATGTACTTGTTTACAGCATTGCATGTCAATCGTTAGCAATTATATATCTGGACCCTAGTACTCCACTTTATCCCCTAATTGCTCACTCCGAGTTTCAGCTCTCTCCACCTCTCACCATGCATCATATTCCACGGTCAAACAGCACTGTTGACAATAATGTGCTGGAGGAAAGGCTGAGTTTGTATGAGGTATTGGGAGTTTCTGATGATGCATCATTAGAAGAAATTAAGGTATGCAATGTTGATCATGAAATTCATTCGAGAAGACTAATTAATGAGCTGCTAAAATGTCCGAATGGCCAGCGCGCATACAAGAAATTAATTCTTGAACACCATCCAGATAAGAATGCAAAGGACAGAGAAGGTTCAACACGAAGGTTCACAAAAGTCCAGGAGGCTTATGAGGTTTGCTGTATTCTTTGACCCTCTTTTACAGCGTGTGTGGCAGTACTCACTTTTAGCTATCAGATATTGGCAGATGAACAGGCACGTAATCTGATATCTGGATGTACCTTGATTCTTGTTTATTTTTATTTTCAGGATCGACGGCAATACGACCTCGCAAGACCGCAGAGATGTCAGCCAGTCAGAATCCGCGCTGATGCTGCACCTCGCACCACAAGTCCGAATCCAGAGCGACGATCTTTCTCATTTATGTTCACTTCTTCCCTCGCCAATTCTTTCGAGATGAATATATCATCTGAGAGTGTACTCTGGTCTTTCTCCTCACATTCATCTCCTCATGATGGGGATCGTTACAAAGACGAGGAAAATGGAGGTGTGCAAATGTATGTATTTGCAGAGGATGATAGATTAGAGTTCATGACCTAATTACCCTAGTGAGGAGCAATAACTATCGAGATGTGGAAAGCCTTATCCAAGTAGAAGCCTTGGCCGTTTGACAATTCGACTACATGTCAAGGACGGTGATGCTTCCAAAGCCCGTGGCCAGGACAATTCGTCCAACGTCTTCGTCATAAGTAATCGAGGAACAATTTTGCTCTTCATTCCAACGTATAACCTGAGTTTGCGCCTCCAAGATACCCTCCCCCGTCGCTATCGGAAGCAGGTTACCAGGAAAAACAGTAGCAACTAGTGATTCATATCTATGGTCTGAACACACCACGGTTTGGGGTCCAACCAGTGCATTGTCTGCAGTCCAATAAAGACCAGCAACTGACCAGTCCTTAGGTTGTATCCATAATGCCGTGCCTAATTTTCCCAAAAGGACGTCTGTGCAACGTAAAGAGCCACGCCGGGAAATGGCTTTCGAGGTGAGAACAGGAGGAAAGATATATGGCTGTGGTGGATGCGTTGATGGCGTCATGGGTGCCCCTTGAATAACGCAGCTGATTTTATCTTCGTCTGGGCCACTGGGAACATAATGAGGATTGACATGAAGGGTATAAAACTCTAGTGAGAAACCGTCGGAAGCCCATGGATCGTCTGTCTCCGTACGAACCAGAATCGATAGTGGTAGGGGCTTATCCAAAGTAGCTGGAGAATTGATATTTTCGCTCACACATTGGACGAAGACACTGTCAACCCAACCGAAAGAATGCCGCGCTATCGGAAAATAGTGTAGTGGTAAATCTTCCTTAGCCTTGAGAACCGGGAAGGGGAACAGATAGACGAAATGGGCGCGGACAACAAGGACACTCTGAGGCGTGAAAACAACTTGCATGCATTTATCTTGCTGGAGGGGGGAAAGATGAGCTAAGGATTTAAATATTTCGACGGAGAGATCACCTGTAAGATCTCTTGGTCGTCCCGAGCATGCAGCAGAGCGGCATGAGCCTGTGTTCTCCAATTCAAAACGATCGTCTCCTTGATGTCATCCCCGATCGCCAGAAGGTCACCTTCAAGGCTGACGGGCCTGAGGGAAGTCGTGATTGATAGAACCAACTGGAAGCACCAATCATCATTCTTGTCCTGCGATTTCAGAGATAGGATATCTATAACATGATTTCTGACAAGATAATTTGAGCAATACTCATTCAACTGGAGACATGGCAAATTTTTCCGATGTACAGGGTTAATGAACAAACGAACCCATTGTTCATTGAAGAGACAGCCAATTTTACCTCAGAAAGAGGATCCAAGTTGAGAGTAAAACCACTAACGATAGCTCTTCTTGGTGACCATTCACAACATTTTTCAAAAGAGCAGTTTTCACTAGACGCTGGTGATACGACGGACTCCAACTTCCAGAGAGTGATGACCGACCAAATAGTTTTAGAGAGGGTAATCAATAAGGTTCCTCGAGAACCTGGAATAAGGCGGGTATCCGTTACTGATATGTTCGCCGTTGCAGAGGTCAACCACGATCTTCGTGGAGTCCAGCTGCCAGACAACCATTTTTTCGCGAGTTCGGCAGAGTGGCAGACATATTGCTCGAGTTCCCAGACGGAGAGTCCATCCAGAGAGTATTTTGGAAAGGGGTAACCTTTGCCAATGATATAAATTAAACAGGCGTTTTTCCAAACGATCCGTAATGCCGTCAGCGCGTGCATGCGCTTGCATGTCTATCTGAGGGTTAAAAGGCGCATTGTGCTAGCTCATGGGGCTTACCTTGCGAACAGAAATAAGGTGGACTGGCTCAAGAAAGGAGAGAATGTGGATAATAGAATCGTCATTGAGTGAAACTAATTTCGTCATGATTAAGTCTTTGTTTAAGTCCTGACCGACCGAACGATTATCACGTGTAGAGTTGGCTAGTCTCTCCGCCAACTATGGGTCCAGATTTCTTCCCTGCGCGAGACATAGAATCCCGAGATTCTACGAGAATGTCTCGATCGACATGCGCTCGAGAGATCAATTTATGATCACCTGGAAGCGTAGCGTCATTAGTCGCCTTATGGTGGTGGCTCTGAACTCCAAGTTGTTTTGGAGCCTTGACTCAGTTCTTGTTCAAGGGAACAGGGACACCTGCTTGCCAAACTTCACATCCTCTTTGAACTCAAGATTTTTTTGGCGCTCACACTTGTGCACACGTTTTGTGAAAAGAGAGCCCGCATAGGGGAGCTCACAAATGTTTGAGATATCTCTTTAGTCATCAATGAATAACGCTCATAACTACTCCTATATAGAATTTACAGGCCCTTCATGGCTGACCCGGTTGACCTGGCTGAGGAATCTTCCTTCCCCCCAATCGGGACTATATTGGATTCAGGAAGGCTGCAGCTTGTATCGATCGTTGGCACAGGTGGTTATGGTGTCGTATACCAGGCCACTGGTGTGCATGGCCTCGACTGCCGATCTTACGCTGTGAAATGCTTGATGCAGGCTGATGAACAATGTCAATCTCACATCCGTGAAATTGCTCTTCATAAATTAGTATGTTCTCACCCCGGTATCATTACTCTCTACAGAATCGTCGAGGAAGACATCTACCGTTACTTTGTCATGGAATATGCTCCCGATCAAGACCTTTTCGTACAAATTCTTCATAAATGCCGTTATCTTGGAAACAATGTTCTAATTAAGGACGCTTTTCTCCAACTCCTTGATGCCATCGAGTACTGCCATTCGCTTGGAATATACCATCGCGATCTGAAACCGGAAAATGTAGTTTGCTTTGAAGATGGATCTAGATTAGCCTTGACAGATTTCGGGCTCGCTACCACCCAAAGCACAAGTGGCGAATTCAAAACAGGGAGCGTGCATCATATGAGTCCAGGTGTGTATTGATTTTGAATTTCTTCTCGGTCAAGGCGTTCAGATAACTGCAACAGAATGTCAAACTAACGATGCCACTTATGAGGGGATTTACTCACCTCAGTCGTGCGACATATGGTCTCTTGGAATTGTTTTCCTTAATATCGTCACTGGCCGCAACCCTTGGAGGTCTGCTACGCGTGAAGACTCTACTTTCCGTTCCTACTGCCGTAACCCCTTCTATTTTCTTCCCAAAATTTTACCTATCTCTCTTGAACTTAACGACGTCCTCGTAATGATGCTCAACATGGAATGGAGAGCTCGACCATCTATTCCAGAGATCCGCTCAGCTATCAACAAGCTCGAGACATTCTATTCGACAGACGTAATTTTCGAAGGGAACGTCGCACGATGTCCATGTGAGATGGGCATGGATCTTGGTACTGGCACTCATAAAGAGAACGTCAGAGTAGATGTACCGCCCAAACTCCCCGAGCGCCCCCGAAAAGTCCTTTCAAAGGACCCTGCCGAGTCGTTCGACGACGATTGTCTTGACGATTCAGATGAAAATGAGATGCCAGCATCGATAGAAGATTCTTGCAGGATTCGCTACACATCTTCGTATCCCCCTTTACGCCCCACTTCAAAGTGGGACTCTGTTTGTTCCTCTGATCCACCATCACTTGTCGTGCCCGATGACGCCTATTCATCTACCGATCCTCACTTAGCACATGGACCTACGACACCCTTCAACTCCCTAGTCCGCGGAATGCAACAGCTGTTTCGACTTTATTCTTCCTTTGACCCTCTTCGTCTACACAAAAACCGTTCACCTCCCGATTCTGAAATGTTTACTATCGACCTCTAGCTTTTTGTCTAATATTTCCTGCTTGTACCTCTATACCCTAATGAATGTCGAATGAATCTTATTTGCTGTCGGTTGTCGTGCTTAATGATAGTAGAAAGCAAGTACTATATTCCCAGAAATGTGAGCGACAGGTGGACCAGACAAATGGATTGAACAAGTGGATCAAGCGTCTGAATACTATAAGTATGATAGTAGAAAAATGGTCGAGGATGAAAGCGTTGACAGCGCGACAAGCAATGACTAGAATACGCTCATACTATAGGTGCAACAATACACAAGTCAGATAAAAATACGCAGAAACGCGAATTGCGTTGAAGTTGAAATGTCGACATGAAACTGGACATCAAAGAAAGGAACTCGCTCATGTATCACTAGAAAATACTGGGCAAAAACTAGACTACATACATCACTCCTGCAAAAATGAAGGAGTTGAGATACGGCGTACATTTGCACTTGTCCTCAATGGAAGATCCTAATATGCAGTGAGGATTTACAACATCAGAGAGATCAAGATAAAAATACCAATTTTCGCTCGCAATCATAAATCGACAGTGGTCGTTGCAGAGGTGACACTAGTAGACTATTGTGACTCGTTGGACTAATTGAATTCGAAGACCGCATCCAAATTCCTCGAATTGTCTCGCTTCCATCACTCATGCTCTGCGCGCTCGTCCCAGGAGCAAGCCTGGTCCCCACATCTATAGTCGGCAGAAAAACTTCCTGATATCTTTGCTCTTCATCGCCCAAATTTGATGTGGGGCTCCAGAAGCCCGGACCAGTTGGGCGAACACGCTCGACGCTACTTTGCGTTGGAACCTGACTACTAGCATCTGAGCCACTCGAAAGAGAATGTATTAACTTGTTCCGAAGAGTGTGATAACGACGAGAGATGAACTGGCCGACAGATGATCTACGGTGATGAACGTTAGTGAGGACCGCGTCATTGCCAGGGGGATTCGAAGCAATGATTCTTTTGCGGGCATGTAACATTGTGAGGAACGAGAGGAAATATACTGTCAATTTTTATGAGATTGGTCTTCGACTATGTCAATCGAGGTTACTTTTTGTGAGTAGGAACTCAAGACCAAGGAAGATGAATGTATCAGGTAAGAGGATGTACTGAATATGATATGAGAATATGCCTTGATATCTATTTCCCAGAACAAGTGCTTACAGTGAACAATGCTGAAAGTGAGCAGGCGCTGATGAAGATAATGATAATTTAGCACGTAACTCTTGGAGTATGTTCAAGACCAACCTCGTAATCAAACCGGAACCTAGACTGTACTGAATGATAGTCGAGATCGTTTCATTCATCCTACAAGCGATGTCAGAGGGTATATATGTATCAAGATAGTAAACCCAAGCAAGAACCTCGAAGCTGGTGTCCGAATTTTCCACAGATAATAACACATCGCCGACGTGATAAAAAAGTCAATGCCCGTTGCAGTCGAAAGAGCGGAGATGACAACCCACTGCGGAGAAAACAATGTCAATATAAGCCGAAAGGAGAGTTGGAATGGAAATTGGTGACTCACGGAGATATTCTCAAGTTCGATATATGTTTGAATTTCATATCTAGGCAGTTTGGAACCATGATGGGCACGAACAACAAAGAAACTGAAGGAGAGCGTACACATGAACCGAGAGAACTAGAAAATAAAAAATAGTCAGAGTAAGGATGGAACGTCTTGGTCGATGTTAATCATTGATTCACCAACTCCAATAGCTGAAGGCCGACAAAGGAAAAAACCAATTACGAAACGAATTTACACAAACTTTGAACCACTTTCGGCTTACCGAAACCGCCCGCTATAACGAGCACCTAAAGTAATATCGGCAAAAATCAGGAGATAGTTAACACGAGGCGCGTACCACCAGATATCCTACTATTCCTCGGTGATACTCAGCTACTGATCAAAGAATGATCATCAGACTTTCCAGTAAATAAGGGAAGGAACGCACATATCCACACTCTGTGCGCGTATAGACTATGTATAATCAGAATGATCACGACCTACAACCATGAGGTCAGCCCGCATTACATCTATGAAGTAAAGATATTCACATTAACTAGTACTTGTAGCTGAATTAAATAGTTGTGCCAGTTTTCAAATTGTGTATAGAGGGCATATAGGAATTCGAGCTTGCCTTGATAGACCTAATTGGGATCCCTATGCTGAACTACACGAAAGGACACGTGGCACATACCATGATATGCTCTCGATACGATCGCCGAAACCAGTAACGATGTAAGTATATACAGCTTGGATTGTCAACGCGAGTTGCAGCGCATCAAGAATCCTACATACGTCATCGAATTGAAGTTGTAAGCTCAGCTGAACAATGCGCACCATAGGACTGCAACCTGTGTAAGGAACACGGTTTGGGTTCCACGGTACTAGACAAGTAATACCGATTTGACTGACTGAAAACTTATGCAGCTGTGAATCCTTTGGATACAGGAAATAATACCAATATGTCTGCAATGTCGTGATTGCGAAGAGGCTATACCCAGAATCATCGTCAATGTCAATCCCTGATAGTCGAGTACCGGGGAATAGTGGAGACAGGGCAACTCACAACATTGCAACCAATACTCCCAAGAATAATGCACCCACTGTGTTATTCAACGTTGCACTCTCCAAACTCAATAATAGCGTCTCCGCCATTGTGTTATATATCGTGATACGTCCGTGAACGAAAGCAAGAAAACAATTGTCAAAAAAACGGAGGATAAAAAGCGATAAAAGAAACTGCAGTGGATCAATGATAGAACAATTCCGGCGGAGCTGAGGAGAGGACGATAGAAGGTCATATACGACGCACAGCTATTTAAAGGTTGCTTTTAATTACCGACTTGTTTATTCATGGACGCCACCAGGTCACCCAGCGCCTTATGTAATCTGACTAGCAAAAATTGTGTCTCAGAATAATAACTCAGACACTCCTATTTTACTACAGACTCAGCACTAGATACCTTCATTGACGTGCGTACCTTTTAGGATGTAGTGGTCAGATCTGTGGGTAACTTGAGAATGAGATTGAACACCGATAGATCGGAACCGAATTCCTGAAATGCCTCATGGCACACTGTTTTCGGATTAGCTGTGTCTGAGTGTTGAAAATCAACACTCCCAAGTCTTTCCCTACATCTGACCTGTGTAATAGCAACCCATAGCCCATTCTTTTTGATAGTAACGCAAAACAATATGTATTCAGAACATTTAAGATCTACACTAGCCTTATAGGCATAGTATTCAGATTGGTCACCATAACAAGGCTATGTCCATGAATCAAAGTGACCAGGAACCCCGAGACAATGCTTGAAGGGCGATTGCGTCCTGCCTTGACATCAACTTACTCATGACATGTTACAGGATTCACAGTCAAGATCGACAACTTGGACTTCAATATGTTTTGCGCCATTATGGAGAGGATAAGACGATTCGATTCGATTTGATGATATTTTCAGGATAGCAGAAGCTGCACAGGCTGCATAATCTAATGGCACCTATTAAAAATCTCAATTGCGGCTAAAAGAATAAGACTCGGGGTGTATTAGACACACACCCATAGTTCCGAAGACCCCGAAATCAACGAAGTTTGCTGAAGACCTTCGGTCCAGCACAATTCTACAAGAGTGTAAGGAGACAGAACACATAAGAGCATGTCAGGAACTTACATCTACACAATGCATCATACTATGCTCGGCATTAATGAACAGTTGCTTTCACAATGAAAACTGCACTCACTGAACTAAAGATCGTACAGTACCACGCAGAAGATACACTTTAGTCTCAGGAAATTTATGACACAGATCTAGTACATACACCTGACACCTTATTAGTTCCAAAAATGAGGAACTGGATTTGGAATGACCCACAATTCTTCAACGCAGTCCTCACCCTTAAAACCCTGGCCCGAATGAACCTTCTCCTGACAGTGGTCAAAATGCTTAGTAAGCTTCATGCATTTTGTCTCTTTGCATTCATCACGGATGGCTGGATGGAGCTGGTAAGCGCATTGTCTATGTCAACTCAGTGGACTAGGATGCAAAAGTTCAGGCGTACATCCTCAGGCTCTTCCTCCTCTTCCTCTTCAACAGGAGACTCCTGTCCTTTCTCTTCGGATTCCTTCTCTTCTGAGTCCGCATAAATGGTAGACTTAAGGGAAGAAAATAAATCAGAAAGAGCCATTTTGGTCGGATGGCAGCAACGCGCGACAAAATTCGGGTTCGGGTGTGTCCGGACCCATCACGTGATTGACTATGTTTTAAAGACTTCATCTAGAGGAATACCGCTCAATTCAATCTCTCGCTGAAATGCACCTATCTGGTCCGACCTTGCGTGTCATGTACAAAAGAAAGTTTGACCATCAGCATCCTCTCGAAATGCCATTAGCGTTGAATATGATAGATAAGTGTCAAGTCATTTCAGCTGTCGCTACCGACATCGTATGGAAGGCTTGTAGAAGAAGATGCATTGGTGCAGGCTTTATTATTGAGAGATCATGAGTCCGGAACCAACCAACCATTGATGACACAAGTAAAATCCCTTTACTAATCTTTTCGAGCCATCCATGCCAGCTCACTAGTCACCCAAAAGCTCCCGACTATCTACCCAATAATGTTTTTATTCTCATATCCGAGCCTTTATTCTAAGAAATCTGTTTCACCCTTCTTGATAAACATATCTAAACCTTCTTCAATCGGAGTGTCACCTCCGACGAGGTCAATGCCTAGTCCTGCAGCGTCTTCTCTATCTACCAACAAAGCAAGGACTCTTGCCACATCATCTCGCTTCCAAGATGTTTTGGTCAGTCATATTTGCTATTATAGCCAACGAAAAGATACCCACAGAAATCGCGGGTGATAGATGTGTCCTGCCAATGGATGCTTTTCCTATTCCGGATGCATTCGACAACTCTCCCGGCCTCAATATTGTCCATTTGAATGCAGTCCGCTGAGCGAGGTCTTTATCTGCTTCACATTTCCATTTGAAGTAACTGCGTAAATGATTGTGGATCTTCTCAGATCGTGCTTTATCCTCGTCAGTCTGGAGCATGATATATCAATAGCATCACGTCTCAGGATTCAGGTCACCCACATAATGTTCAGGTAACTTGGATGGATCCCTCAGGACTTGGACAGCCGAAACCAATATTAGTCTCGGTTTTGTTTCGCCATTCACGCCCTCGATAGCGTTGAAAACCTTCACCGCACCCTCATAATCCACCTTTTTTGTCCGCTCTTCACCGCCTTTACCTCCAGCACCAGCTGAGAAAACGATAACGTCTTGACCTGCAAATGCCTTCACGAAATCGGGAAGAGGTGACACTTCTAGTGAGAGGACAAGAGGAGTTGCTCCTGCAGCGATGATTTCAGAAGTATGAGAAGGATCCCGGATTATGGAAGTTACACAGTGGTTGTATGAAGGTCGCGAAAGGAGGTGCGCTAGACGTAAGGCGACCTATAATACTTCAAGTTCTGAATCTCAATAGGTGTGAAGAGCTTACGTTGCCGTGTCCTCCTACGATGGTGATTTTCTTAATCATGGCAGTGAAGAGAAATCTTGTTATGTAAACATTTCAGACCAGTGTGACTCGTAGAGGGCATAGTACATAAGCTTTAGAAGCTCCAACTCTGTCTTCTGCATTCTTGGATAATGCACAACTAACTTATTTGGACTTCCAAGATACCTCATTGGATCTCAGATAACTGAAATGTGAACTGTCTAACAAGAGTATCTGGATAAGTTCCAAACTTTGATTGCAGATGCTAACTATACCAATTCTTAGTCACTAAATTCTACTGCAGTCTTTAGACAGCTATCTAGAACTAAACAGTAACTCTATCAGTGAGGAGACCCAAAGACATTGACCCCTCCTACATGGTTTAATACTGTGTGATGTATAGATCAAGCTAGGCAAGCTAATAAAGCTTTCTAGTCTACCCAATATGCCATCACTATTCAACTTCTAAACTTCATAGAGCTTGTCAGTTATCCCTACCCTTCAATAGCTACTCCCATCATATCAGCACCCCCATGTCTACCACTACTGATACTTTTACCAGATGTCTCCATAGATGTGAATGCCAGTCACAAACTCTAGCTTATACCAGTCAAAGAGTGCTACTAGTGTGAAAATCTGAACTATATGGTCAAGGAGTGCCCAGAAGAACCAGATGTTCAGCAATTAACTACTAAGCAACAAGAGGAGCTTATGGAAAACTTAAACATATTAAAGGATATAGAAACTCATCAATAGTTAGAATCTGTGAACTCAGAAAGTATTGATAGTAATAGAAATGAATAAGATTTTGCATAGAGAAGCTAGCAATTTGTATGCCTCAACTGCTAATAAAAATATTTGCTGTACTCAAAGTAGAAAAAATATATGGAAAATAACAGTGATTTCTCTGATTTATCTGTTTGCTTGACTTCTGTTAGCTTTACAGCTTTTACTAAATGTTCAAAATAGGAAAAAAGACTTCTTCTAGACCCAGTTATCAATACTCTTGATGCCTACAAAGCTTCCCTGTATCTTTCTATTTCTTTGAAAACCACCAACACCACTAAGTCTATCTCTGTATATACATTAGTTGACTCTAGTACTACTGGAATGTTTATCAACTACAGTTTCCTGAAAAGATACTATTTGAATATGTATAAACTCTTATGGCTAGTACTTATATACAACATTGATGACACCTCTAGTAAAGGTAGCCAAATATCTAAGGTTGTAGATGTTATACTACAGTATCAGTCACACTCTGAGCAAGTCTTGCTTATAGTCTCCAGTTTAGGCAAACAGTATACTTTATTTATTTTCTGTTCTCATTTTATTTTCTTATTTTGGAATATATGGTTAGAGTTGAGTGTGATATCACAGTCACATGATTATATAACATAGAGAAAAACATAGAATATTCTGAAATAATAATATTATATAGCATATTCACCATATATTTGATCTTATATATACTGTATAGTCTTTAGAATAGGTTAGATGTAGTTGTGTACAAACCATCAGCCTAGTATATATATAGGTAAATATATTATACCAAAAATTCCATCAAGTTTTCTTGTATTAATCTAATACAAGATTTTATTTTTACCATAATACTTTGAGAGTTAAGATATCTGAAAAGCCAAGAAATATTAGATATATACTTTGGAGATATGTTGGTCTAGTCTTTTTCTTAGCTTAATAAAAGATTTTAAAGATACAAGAAATACTTTGTAGACTGCTATGCAGTATGAAGAAGAGCTAAAAAACTGCTATTATATGACTCAGCTGTTCTCTAAACTGTAAGGAAATCTATCTCTGACCTACTGAACCCTATAGTTTTTTCACTCCAATTAGCTATATCTTACTTCACTAGACTCTGCAGTCTTTCTTAAATAATCCTGTTAAACTCTACAAGCTCATCATTAATTTCCATTCTCAAACACCTCAGATACATCTGCTATGAATATTCTTACTTCCTCTTCTAATAGAGTTCTAGACATTTCTATTAGAGTTTCTAATCATCTAGCTATCATCATTTTCTCTTATATCAGTACTTTTCTACTAGATTGAAATATACTCTATTAGTATTTAAGATAGTTGCTACTCTTAAAAGTCTCTATTCTATTTTCTTAGGACTTTCTAAAAATATATATGCTACTTGTACTTATTTGTTATAACAATAAACTTAGAACTTTTTAGAGATTACTAAAGTCTATGAAACTTTGTAGATTCTACTAGTTGTCTAACATAAACCTTCTGATCTTAACCTCTATATAACAGCCATCTTTTTTTATTAATGAGAGATAAATGATATTGTTAAGTTTGAGATCTAATTTTCAGATATAGAGATGTATATACAAAAGAGTAATAGTTTGTATACAAGCTGTTTCCATCATATAATCAATACTTATACCTAATGGGACTGTTATCTGTCATAGCAGATGTCAGGCTAATTTTAGAATATAACTAATTATGTTACTATATTGATATACTTTTTTTTTAAGTTAACAATTTATTACACGGGGTGCAATGGCAGTCCATGCCTATAGAAGGAATTATATATGGAGTATCAATATCCTAACCTTTTTATACAGTTACCCAACACAAAGGACTACTAAGGAATTGAACCCATAACCTCAAGTAGGTTTGAGGTAGGCATAATACACATGGAC
>Ga0157368_1000480_pt1 | contig 18584 bp, 19 predicted proteins | sample AttbisABBM3_FD_113146 | JGI IMG/M metagenome (GOLD analysis project Ga0157368, IMG submission 113146) | Fungus gardens microbial communities from leaf cutter ant in Botucatu, State of São Paulo, Brazil - Atta bisphaerica ABBM3 | ecosystem: Host-associated > Fungi > Mycelium > Unclassified ...
CACTGTCACATCAGTCACAAGACTGATCACAAGACTTGGGAGAATTTAGTAGAAGATTTGAGAACAGATGACGTCATATAACATGGACACCACATGTTGACCTCATGGACTACACATGGTTGTTTAGGATAGGGTGCATAGTAGTTAGCACAGACCATCTGTAGGACTATATAAGGTAGACTAGTTTGTAGAAGAGTTCTCTATTGAGTTCTCTTGTGTTACTCAATACAAGAGTTGTCTTATTGCTTAACCCTTTGAGCTTTAAGTCATAACAATTATATTCTCTAAATTTCTTTTTCAACTCTGTTAAAAAGTCTCTTGCTGATTTAAACTTAACTTCTCCTGCTTCTATTTCTTCTAACAAGTTCTCTTTCTATATTTTTGCTGATCTCCCTTGTATATATGTCAATATTTACTATACTTGCTCCTCTACTGACTTCTTTCTCATTTTCATTCTTATATTATAACCTATAGGCTATCACAAATTCTACTACTTATTCTGCTTCTTTACTAAACAGAGATGGTTATGCTACCTCTTCTACTTCCATAGATCTAGGTCTAGGAGCAACTATCTCTCTCACTGTCAATATTGCTAACTATTCTGCTTGTTGTACTATTAGAAGTTATAACTGCTCTGTTTGGTCAACAAGTGTTTATTAACTTATAATGTAAAGTGGTGGTAATATAATTGGTAGTAATAATAAGAATGGTGGTAATAATGATAGTGATGTTAGTAGGTTAGAAAAGAGTGTTAGTACTAGAGAGAAGGTAAACAAAATCTTAAGAATACCTATTGTTCTTCTATATATACAGCTCATAATGGACCTGTAGCATAGAGCTGGTAGAAGAAGAATACAAGTATGTAACTGAATACCACCTAATTCAACAATAAGTAAACTAGATGTAGGTCTGAGTTTGGTCTATACCATTTATAGTATGTCTTTAAGTAATAACTACCAATTTCTTAAACTTAAGATCCAGCTAGTTTCTTCTTGACTAATGGCTGTGTTGTCTTTTGTTGAGGATGGTAATGTCAGAGTTGAAGACAATAGACTTCAATTATTTTCAAATCCTTTTCTCATTTCTATTTTATATTTCTTTTATTTTATATTTTATTTTGGACTTAGAACTAGGAGTTAGTATGTCATATGTTACAATCACAGTCACAGGATTACATGGTATGATGAAAGATATAGAAGGACATAGAACAAATAACATTATATAATATGACAATAGTATGTTAATCTTATAGCAAACATATATACTTTAGGATAAGATAGGATAGTGTGTGCACAGACCATGATCTGTGGTATATAAGGTAGATTAGTTTATACTGAGAACCTTATCAAGTTCTTTAAGTTATATTGGATATATTTCATACTTAAACAAAAGTCTACAATGTTTGAGATAGAGTTCAGATCAAGTATGAAGACTTATCCAAAAAGTATAGAGTTGTAGACTTTACAAATAACCTTGGCTTTAGCTTATATGCTATACTAACTACTTGTTACTTAGTTACAATTTCAAATAATAAAGATAGAGTTAATGATAATGAGTACTAATATGTTACAAATAATTTTACCTCATAATTTACAAATGTTTGCCTTGTATGAAACATGTCTTAGACATATGTTAGTGTTTTTTATATATATATGACTCACAATTACTATGCTTTATATTCTTCTCACATAGTATTAGTCAGTACCTCATATAGTAGTGAAGATCTTCTTATATTTCTCTTATTTTTCTTATTTCTCTTCTCAAGAATATCTTTCTATTTTCTTATATATATATAGTTGTAGATACAATCCTATATCTTGATGCTTTACTAATTGATTATCCTTTCCTCTCTTACTCAAGTCTTTGTCTAAGTTGTAATCTAAGCTAAGCTTAGAATCATAATATGACAGAGCCAGAGTTTGATAATTGTCACATCCTGATCTGGTCATATCTATCTAAATCTATGGATAACACCTACTCTCTTATTCATACTTCTAACTATTATTTAGTATAGATTAACTCTATTTATTCCACATTAATTACTTCTTGAACATCATTGCTGGACTTTTTAGTAACTCTATAGAACTTCATCCTAACATCCAAAGACCATCCAGACCCAGGTTTAATTGCTTACAGTCTCTATTTCCTAAATACTATCTTAGGTAGAGTACCTAAAATTAGATAGTTATACTATATATTCTTATTCTGATAATTAACTAAAACTAATGTTCTTCTTCAGTATTGGTGATGACAAACCTCTCCATTCTTTAGGTGGAATAACTCTTCTCAGCCTTTATAAGTATGCTCTTTGAAATATATAACTAGGTACAACAAGTAGAGACACAGCACATAAGTTAAAGCTAAAGGTGTTATAATTAAAGACTCAAAGTGTTTAAGTCAATAAAAGAACCTTGTATTAGAGTTAACACAAGAAAACTCAATGGAGTTCCAAGTATAAAGGTGTCTACCTTATATATGCTAGACTACTGGTTTATGCTACACTAATCTTAGCCTACTCTAAAGATCATGTATATTACATGCTATTGACATATAAGCTAACATCATTTGTTTCAGAACCTTTTACATTCTATGTGACCATGACTTGTGAGGGTTTGTAACAGTCACATGTGACATCATGCTAAACCCTAATTCTAAATCCAAAATAAAAATAAAATAGAAAAGAAAGTGAAAAAAGTCAAGTCCATCACCTTCAACTCTGATAGAGGATTGTTCATCATCTGTGTTCTACATATTCTGGATAAGTGTTGTATACAGCATCTATCTGTCTTCTGAGAATCTGTTATAAATCTCAGTTGCCAAGATGCAAACTGTACCTAATAGTAATAATAGATGGTTGATTATCAGACTGAAGATTACAGTGTATCTACCAGTCCTTAGATACTATAGAAATATCTAAAACACTTAGATACTCAAGTAGAGGTATTATCATAAGTACTATATTCAGGACTGTAGCCAAGACAATAGTAGAGGAGAGAATAGCTAAGGGAATACTATAAAGATGCACTCTAGGTAATATGACAACCCAAAGTCCAGATAACAAGTTACTAAGTGATAAAACATGGAAATGTGATCTGTAACAGAGTTTGTGTACTTTGCGCAAAGTGGAGTTTACCTAAGACTGTTGAGAGGTTGATCCATGAGCAAAAGATGAATACCTTAGAAGTGAGTCTATCAAAAGACATATGTGCTAAGATCAGTATATGACAATGAAGGCTTCTTGATTTTGTTTTTAAGAGTCTGTATCTGTCAGCATTTGTTACAACTATTTTGTGATTACTGGTAACCCTTCATGCTTTTCATACTAGCATGATAAAAGTGAGCCTTCTAGACATGATCAAATCTAACTTACATAAGTGCAATCTTAAGACATTTCAGGAGTGCTTTCAGCTGTCAATTCTGGTAAAATTAGATGACTATTCAAGTTTCAACACTGTCAAACAGAAAAAGTGTTCATCTTCAAGTATGTCGATATCTCAGTGGTTTAGTAGCTTGTATTGGTATGCTATTACTAATCGTGCGTCAAAATTACACACGAGTACATTATTATTAATATACATGCATGAAAGAATAAATTAATCCCAATAGAGCCCAGTGAAACATGCAATTGTTGAGTCATTTAGGCCCAAGACTCCTTGATAACATCTGCAGCTCTCTCGGCAATGATGTAGATGGGAATTTGGGGGTGACCAGCGGGAATGTGAGGCTATAGAAATAAGACAGTAAGATCAGAGGTCATGAAACTTGATATGAGAGATTACGTACCCAGATGGAAGCATCAATGATGCGGAGACCACGAACGTTGTGAACCAAAAGCTTACCATCGACAACACCCTGACTAGGATCCTGGTTCATACGAGCAGTGCAGAAGGGGTGCTTAATGGTTGTTCCCTGTTGCGCCATGTAGGCAAAGACCTCCTCATCGGTAACGAGAGAGGTAACGTTGCCTGTGATATAATCGCTGAACGATTGAGAGGCAGCGAAACGTTGGGCACTACGGAGGGAGTAAAGCATCGCTTGTCTGTCAAACTCGCTATCAAGAAGCTTTGGATCAATGATGGGGTGGGCAAAGGGATCTTTGGAAGCGAGAGTAAGAGTGCCCCCTGGAACCTTAGAATCAGTAGCCGCCCACAACACTTTCGCATCAATACTCACGAGAAGTTGGGGAGACAACAACGTTTATGATAGAGAAGTAAGAACCAGTTGCAGGAGTGGGTTGGGAAGTGGAGAAGAAACCATTCTGGGCAAAAGTGTGAATTTCGACCGAGGCAATAAGTATCAATCACTTACGGCAATAGCGAGTTCGAAATGAGGAGCGGTTCCACCGACCGATGGATCACCGGGAGCAAGGAGGGGGGAGTCTTCCGGAAGACGGAAGAAAGCCATGTGGTTGGAGACACCGTTGGCAGCTAGGCGACCCTTCCCAGTAGTATAATATTCGTTAAGAGCGTCCTCGAGAGCTACACCTCCTCGAAGGATCGGATCGAAGGTGTTGTTACTGTTGGCGGTCCATTGAATTGGGAGGATAGGATGATCAACCAGATTCTTTCCAACTTGAGGACTATCGATGATGGTGTTGATGCCAAGCTGTGAGAGCTCATCTTTTGGTCCAATGCCGGAGAGGAGAAGAATTTGGGGAGTGCCAATAGCACCGGCAGAGAGAACGACCTCCTTGATGGCGGTTACCGTGTAGCGTTTGGACCTTGAACTGCGAGCGAACTCAACACCGCGGAAGATGGGTACCGATCCAGCTCTGCCAGACTGTATGAGCCTAGTCACCTGAGCATTGTAGAGCAAATCAATGTTGCTGCGGGATTGGACGGCGGGCATCAGGTATGCAGTCGCGGAGGAGCTGCGAAGGGGACCACCAACAGTGGAGTGCATCCACGAAATACCCAGAGGGTCACCACTGTTATAGTCGGGGTTGTAAGGGAATTCAGGATTTTCCCTGGTCACAGCCAAGACACGTTCATCAATATCGGTGGAGAAACCGGGAAGTGAAGTCATGAGGGGACCATCAAAGCCATGAAGTTCAGGAATATATTGCCCAGTTTCATTATGACCGTCGTTGGGAGGAACATGCCTCTCGTTCTACTAAAACTTGAGCTGGTCTAATAAACTCAAGAGAAAAAAATCCTTACCTTGTATGCATAGGGCAAAATGTTATCCCAACCCCAATGCTCGTCTCCAGCCACATTGGCAAAGGCGTCATATTCGTTCTTGGAGCAACGAGTGTAAACCATGTAGTCTAGAGTGGGTGAATCTCCTGAGAAAATGCCCTATTGACTAAGAAACACGGCGTACTGGTCGAGGAGCTACCACCTAGGACATATCCACGAGGATAGGGAATGTTCTGGTTATTGATAGCTTGTTGTGGGATGGTAGTGTAATTCCAGTCAAAGGAGGTTCCTGGGGAGGCTTGGGGACCAAGGAACGGAATTTTAATTAATTCATCTTGGAAACCCTCGTGACTAGGGATATGGTCAATGCTATGCTATGATGAGATAACATTCTGGAGGAAGGAACTTACAATCTGCCTGCCTCAAGGACAAGAACTCTCCATTTGCGATTCTCAGACAACCTATTGGCAATAACGTTGCCAGAAGTTCCAGCTACGATGCTGTCAGTCAAATATTGGTTTATGCAAGCCAGTACACCGACCTCCAATGACTATAAAGTCATACTTGGTTCCTCTTGGTAGTTGGCTGGGGTCATTGTAAATGGCAGCCAACACCGTGGTGGACAGAAGAGAAAGGAGAACGGTGAAAGCAGTAGTCAACTTCATGCCTGCTTGGAAATGCCGTAGAGCTGGAACTGGTGCTGAACCTCAGAGAACGGACAAAGGTTATATACCACTGTGGGCCTTCAGCCAGTGGCAGCGCTTAGGGTCAATCCATGATATCGCCTGGGTTCAATGAGATCTTAGATGAGATCGTTTGAGAATGGCATGGGAGGGTCTGAAATTAGGCAGATTGAAGCAAGTGGATAACAGACTGCTTGGCAGGTTAGCACCGGTAAGTAACAACAGCAATTGCAGGCTAGCGCCTCTCTCCTAGACCGGGGGGTACAGAGACAACAGGCTGTGACGATGAATCGTCATGGATATACGGCCGAAATATCATGAGTCACGGATGGCAAGTTCGTCACTGACGTGTCCTGATGCTCTTTGACTGGCCGTACTCTAGTTCGGGAGCAACTTGACGGTTCAAACACTGGAGAGCAGAAGCACCGTGTTGACTCCTCAAATCCAATGTCGAAATTTCAGTTGCTCTGTGCTGTTCCACATGCCTCTTTCGCTAAGCAATTTTTTCAACTTGATTGCACACACCGCACAACCACAACGCGTTAATTTCTGGTGACCCCGAGTACTTTATTGATATATCAAGAGTCTTGAAACCAGTCACTGAAGTGGGCTGTGAAAATTTGTGTTGAATCGTCAAGTATGCCAATTATCCGAGCAGATAAAAAAAAGAACAAACCAAACAGCATATCAATAGAAGAGTACCTTAGCATAAGACCTCCCATCTAATTACTTGGGTTAAAGCAGGGTTACTCAGCCCATGATTTCCTAGAACAAGTGATTTCCTAGAACAAGTAATGAAGCTTCAATGAAGCTTCACGCAGCGCCTCAACTCATTTCGGATACAAAATCAGACCGGGAACCTGTTCCTGGAATTGATTCACTGATCCGAGATTAAACTCAAGCACTCCGTTGGACATGCTTTTCAAGTGTTTCCTCCTACAGGAGTTGTCCTCCATTCAAAGATACATTCCTGTGTCATCTTACCGGCGCTTACTTTATGGCAGTGATGATACAGATAAATCCCTTCGGTCAGGTACCTCCGAAGGCTATGATAGCCTCCAGTTCGTGCAACGCGTATTGTCCTGACCTCGTCCAAATTACATCACATCAGGATGACGATCAAGTAGCACTATTTGTATTACCCGAATATGTACAGATGCAGGCGAGTTTCAATCAAAGTCTTCGTACGAACACTGAGTCACCAACTCGTTGCACATCTTTTCTATCTGTCCGATTTCGTTCATCATGTCAAGGCCGACATCTAGAACTTTTGTAGACTGCATATCTTCTGGAATCAACCAGAACCTCAGGTAGATATTTCCCGCGTTGATTAGTTTCCCCTTCAGGTTTTTCTTATGACAACTTACCATCACAACAACACATGAGAATATCACGTTGCTAACATCCATGTAACCAAGTGTTCCTGGCGTTTTGAATATAAATATACCTACATTTGAGCGCTCGGCGAAATTGACCCTTTCCCGCTGGGCCCCAAGCTTGGAAGGTATGATTCAAATCACCTAAGTGATATGGAATGGGTGCCTACATACTATATCCAAATTCAGTCAACGTTCCTGTGACCCCGTAAGCAATCGTTTCGGAAAAGGGTCTTATTGACTCGGTCCAGGGTTCGAAGTTGATACTGTATATCCAGATATGCTAAGAACTGTACCTGTCTATCGCCCGAGTAGATGAACACCGTGAGGCCGGTAGTCGTGTTTCTCATTACCCATCAATGATCGAGTTCTTCAATTGTAGCGGTGTCTAATTAAAGGGTTTCTAGGCTCGCCTAGAAATGCTATTTCTAGCACTGTAGTCCCTGGAGTCCGGAAGGACATTAGCAAGAAATTTCGGCTGCAAGTCTTTTCTCATTGAAGGCGATTTGTCGACGGCATTAATCATTAGGACCCGACTTAGTGACAATGAAAAACTCGCCCTAACGCATAGCTTTGACATTACTTCCCCACAGACAATGCAACAAGACAAGACAATGTATGTAATGACGTCAGTCTGATCTGCCGTGCAAGACCACTTCTCGTTCCCAAGAGTTCAAGGGTTCTGTTCCTTTCACAAATCTCTCCCCAGTCACTTGAAAGAATGATATTCTCCAGGAGACAAAGGAACATGATTAATAAGGAAACAACTGTCGATATGGCCAGGCTTGTCATCGTGCGATCTTTACCGAGACCATGTACGACTGGACTTGTAATATTTGGGCCACAGGGTAAGCGTGCTTTTCGGAGACTCTGCAGTCTCCTTTGAAGAAAACTCGCCATGTGTGGAGTGTAAAGAGAATGCAGTAGTGAAGAGATTCAGTGAGGGGACTCGAAAAATTTCGTTCGTCTCACAGTCGAGGAGTAAGGAATGTTCGTTGAAAGGACATACAAATAGCGTGACGAAAAACCGAGAAAGACATGACATTTCAAGAGTCGCTGTATCTGTGATGTCTCTAGCAGTAGGTATTTATGAGTGTGCGCTTCCATTGTTTCATCCTTACACAGCCCCAGAGCACTGCATCAAGTGAAGATATCGAAGTACAAGTTAGGTGAGGCTCCTGCTGCGGAAGGATGTTTCAGAAAATGGAGGACCCATGCATGATACAATTGCCAGGAACCCTGTCCGAATAATTGCTGTATTACGTTTGTTGTCGCAAGTGACAATGCAAACGTTGTCTGGAGGTAGGCAACCGACTTGTGCTGCCATCAGAGATGATAGACCTGTTTTTCCGGAATTGGTAGAGCCAGGATTGGAATAGAGGTGAACGCATACGGCAGGTAGGGGAGTCTGCCTCACCGTATACTGATCTGACACGCAGAGCTTGGGAAGGATGTCCAGGAGATTTGACTGGTACAGTGTAGAAACCTGAACGGTCGATGAAATATGGAATTGGCGTCGGATTGATGATCATAACTAAGATTCGGGAGGAAGCACCTTCCCACGGTAGCAGGATCCTCTCTATTGGCAACTTCTAAGAGATATTCAATTGAATACGACACTCTCCGAATGTGTTGTGTGTCTTGGTGGGAGCAATAATCTTGATTTTTTAATTATTTGATTGTAAATGACAACTCACCTCGAATCACACTGTCCACAGTGTGTTTTTGTAGCGAAAGTAGACGATCAATGCCTTCAAACTCAAGGATACTTGGATACTTGGCACAGTTGTGATCTATACATCTTCAAGATTTTCATTATTGCAAAGTAGGGGAAGTTTCTGCCGAATGGACGACGATGAGCTGAGAATATCGAGGTATAATTGAGATCCAAGTCCGAATAAATGGCTCCAGTGTCATAGCTAAGGACGAAACCTGATGCAAGATCTAGTCGTCCAGATACCTTAGAATCCGGATCTGGCAGAAAAGACAATGTATGGCAGAAAGGTTTCCTATCACTGCACATATTCGGTATCTAATCATAAATTCATCCGGAGTGAGCGCCTCAACGACCGAACAACCAAGCATTTCATTTCAGCGAGTCATATGGATGTATGGCATATCAATTTCTTCCACCAGGTGCGTTAAGTGCTGTTTCGCGGAGAGCGAAGGTTTCATACGTGCCTCTGGCATTTTACCATTAGCGTGTTGGGTATGTTGGTTTCATCTCGATCAAATATTTCATCCGAGGGAATTGAGATTGGGCTGGTCTTTGTTGCTTGATGTTGTAATCTAATTGTTGCCACCTCTCAAATAACGGTCGACAGGTGATACTCCAGTATCAGCTCCGGTGAGGTCATTCATTGAAAAAGGGAAACTCGCTTTCGCCTTATTTACCATGTAGGTGCGTGTCGTTAGTGGTGCTCTGTTCGGATTGTGGCCAAGGATATGGGGTTCCATTAGAGATGATATATACTCTGAGAAGTCTCTAAAAAGTCGCCTAACAGTCTCCCAAGACTTGCTCCAGTCATAAGGTAATCGATGAATTTGGTACGGCCCACTTGTGTAAAATAGTCAAAGGTTCTATCTTGAAGGATAGCCCGTGTTACTCGGATTCTGTGTCAAGGAAGAACATTTATGCTCGCTGTACCAGACATGGTATCCCTCGATCTGGGGCACTAAGTTCTTCGCTTCTGTCTAGGCTTCGGGAACGTGACAGGGGCAGTAAGGACAGCATATTTGGAATCTCCAGGATCGGATACACCATATCTTGCGCGCTCGCGCTCTCCTAAGGTGGAAACCTTGCAGCCTAATGATAGCGAGTGTTCAGCAAAGTGGGAGTGAATGAGGGAATCGGAGGAATTGAGTAATTACCGAGCGTCCTGAACAGCTGGTTGACTCTGGTGATGGTCAGAAATGGATAGAGCTAAGATGAATGACATAAGCATACCGGTCTTTTGACATGTTAAGATCGTTGCTTAGTGTTGCTGTATTTGTGGCAAATTTGTCAAGCTTAAGACAAAGTGCAAAAAGGCTCGTTAGAAGAAATGTTTTGGTTGCACTCGTGGCTTGATGGCTGCGGTATAAGAGAAAAGCTATCAGCTAAATTGACAGAACAAACACGGATGAGCACGGAGGATCAGTAGCACTGACTTTGTTGAGGCTCTTGCCTTCTCTGTGAATCGAGAGAGTAGGCCATCAACCACAGTAGCTGGTATCATGGCCAATCTTTCATATATCTGATCAGAATTGAACTTGTGTTTTTCGGCTGCATTACGGAAAGCAAAGAGCGCTGAGATATACAGGAGGATTTTGCTGGAGAGTTCGAATTAGCAATGCCCAGGGGATAAGCGGGAGCCACCGTACAGGTTTTTTTTACGATCTTTTCCAGAATTGGGTTTACCCCAAAATTGCATATGTGCAATGATCCACTGGGAACGAGAATGAGGCAGGAGCGCGATGCGTTTCTCGTCGGAGGTTGCCTCATCGAATGCGTTGATGGAAAGTGCTTTCCACTCAATTTCGGGGATGATATCATGGAGAGGGTAGATATCATTGGGTTCACTTGCAGTTGAGGAGAATGGTGGTATAAGTCTATTATTGTCTGCAGCTTCCTTTGCTTCTTCTGGTGATCTCGGAGACGAGCAGAAAGGTAGTTGTAAGTCAGGTTTGGCTTGAGGGGAGCCAAAGGAGACAGAACAGACCTGTGGTCATTAGACCCTCGGCACCTTTTTCTATGCCTTGCATGACATAGTCCATGACACCCTCCATGGCACTAACGTCAACCTTATTGCGTTCGTGAGCACGAATGGCAGCTTTTGCTTTTTTGGTGCCAAATGTCTCGCCGAGCGCAGTGCGGGCTTGTTGATACACGATGGTAGAGGGTGTACTAGTAGTCTGGTTAGATTTGAGTGCCTTAACGGTCCGCTGGAGTACGTGGGGCGACTTGGATGATGGAAGGAGGGATATTGCACCGGTACGCTTATTATGCAAAGCAACAATATATCTATGCACTTTTGATAAAATGATTTTCTGAGAGAAGAGGTAGAGACGCACCGACAGCCTGATTCCGCCGCTCTTATACTCTCCTCTTCATCAGTCACAAACTCGACCTGGTCTGTTTCTCCAGCTACGAACATGTGATTAGAATGGTCTGCACTGTCCGGTCTTGACTTCTTTCTTGAATAAATTCCGAAGGAAATTGACTGAGGAGGCTGAATGGCAGGGTAGACGACTGGCTAGCTATGAGTTTCGGGGAAAAAATCGCAGCGAATTGCAAACCTAGAAGAGGTCCTGGATTGTGGCTTGCAGAAGATATGGTAATTGTCGGCTGTTCGTGGTCCCTTTTTCGTTTTTTCAAGGCAGATTTGGAGTCGGACATGGCGGAGGAAGTCAAGATCATTTCTCATCTATTGCTTGATTATTTACTTTCAACGTCCAGCTTCCAGGTAGGTTCTGTTGTACATCCCAACGATCTCATTGCTTACAGATGCTCAAATGTAGCGGTATAAACACGCAGACGTCGCCATTCTGAGCCGTGGCGACTTTAGTTTGTCTGAACATTTGAGTCTTCACAAAATCAGAGTGAATGGTGTTTTTTCCGGCCATCGTACTCGTCACTCTCAGCATCGTCTACGTCGAGCATCTGCAGTACTGGAAGCAAGTGTCAGCGCTCCTGACCACGAGTCAACGAGTGGCACAGTGCATCAGTCCGGCCAGGTTCCTGACTTTGTCTCCTCACCATCATGGTCGAAGTCGAGGGTGGCGTTTTCTCACAGATAATTCCTTCTTCCAGCGGGTTCTCTATGGACGTAGATACTAAATTTGAAAGCACCGTCATCCAGAATGCTCTTCAGCACGAAGCCTTTGATGAGGTCGAAAACATCGGAGACGCTGTCAAGGTCGAAAATGCTGTCGGGGTCGAAAGCATCTTCGAGCGCCAAAATTCTGTGAAGACTGAAGATGCCTTCAAGGTTGAAGAATCCATCGAACTCGATTCTCTGCCCCAGCTGCCAACCTTCAATGTCCCACAAAGCCCTCGTCTCTCACCTACACCCCCAGAATCCGCCCGCGATGACCTATCCGTTAACGACACCATCTCCAAGGCCTCTACGCCTCCTTTCAAGCAGCCGAAGAAACTCACTGCGATTACCTCGCAGTTAATTGGTGATCTTCCTGTAGCACGCCAGGAGGCTCTGGCATCGTTCGCCGAGATCCATGACAACAACTACCAGTACAAGACATTAGGTCGTTCGCGTGAACTACTTGAGAGTATGACGTGCGACTGCACCTACGAGCACGGTTAGTTTTGTGCTTTCTGCAGACTGTTTCCATCGAGTTATCGGGGAGGCCCTGGTGCCGTCCTCCCTACTATAGAGATTCGGGTCATTACTCACTCACGGCTCCATGTATTAGGAATCGATGGCGAAGATATGGCTTGTGGACCATATTCAGATTGTATAAATCGGCTTACTCAGGTTGAATGCCTGAAGGGGGACTGTCGGTGTCGAAGCTACTGCCAAAATCAACGGTAAATTTTTCTCACCTAGTCGGACATGGCCCTCATGGTTCAATCTCCTCTAGGTTTCAACACAAACAGTATGCCAATATCGAGATCGTTTTGACGGAGAAGAAGGGGTATGGGCTCAGAGCAGAGGAAGATCTACCCAAGTGCGTGTATGAGTCCTCGTGTTTTCATTCTTCTCCACTGACGCACTTTACTGCGTTACTTTAAGGGACGCTTTCATTTATGAATACATTGGCGATGTCGTCAATCCTGCTTCATTCAAAAAACGCATGCGGGAATACGCTCAAGAGGGCATCCGACATTTCTATTTCATGATGCTCCAGAAGGACGAGGCGAGTGATATCTTACAAGTGAGAAGAGATTGGTTTTGCCTAAATTATTCCCGCTGTGTAGTTCATCGATGCAACCAAGAGCGGTGGAATTGGCCGGTTTGCAAATCATAGTTGTAATCCTAACTGCTATGTTGCCAAATGGACTGTGGGTGACCGGGTGCGGATGGGAATTTTCGCAAAAAGGTTGGTTAGGAAACACGAGGAGCTCACGTTTAATTACAATGTTGATCGCTATGGGTACGTGTCTGCCCTTTGCATCCCATGTTGCATTTTCCATTTTGACTTGTGGATATGGATATGTCAGGCACCAAGCACAGACATGTTATTGCGGGGAACATAACTGCGTAGGGTACATTGGTGGGAAGACCCAGACGGGGTTCGCAGCTATGGAAGACCTGTATCTTGACGGTGAGTCCAAGTTCATACAACCGGTAATACGCCCGTGATTGAGTATGATGATCTCTTCCTAGCCCTCGGCATTACCGATGAAAATGAATTAATGGAGCTCAAAGGTACGAAGAAGAAGAAGGGTAAGAAGATTGACGATCCAGACTTCATGGTAGGTGATATGATTACTCCATGTGTGCCTTTTTTGTTCAATTCTACTGCGCAGCCAACCATGAAGCCTGTCATCGAGAAAGATGTTCCTAAAGTGGTACAGGCCATCCACCAGACCACGAGCCGGAAAATGCTTCACAAAATTCTTACGCGTATTAAGGTGGATAAATAAATGGGTTCCGTACTTCAAAAGATGGTGTAACACTGACCCGCTATAGATCACTGAAGACCATGCCGCTCTCAGGCAGCTTATGCGTCTACGTGGCTACTCTATTATGACAAACGTGCTGAATGACCACAAAGAAGATCTGGAGGTCATCCTTCTGGTATCGTCCCCCCATCTCCTTGATCAACTATTTATTCTAATAGCAACTTACAGGCTTTGGAGTGCATGGAAAAATGGCCACTGATGAACAAGAACAAAGTCGAGGACTCGCAGGTATATATTCCTGTCGGAAGTTTTATCAAGTTTGAAGACGGGAAAATTAAATTATTAGCCCAGAAGGTATGAGGGATTGAACCGTGTCGCACTTATCGCTGATGCTGGGCCTTCTGTTCAAGTTACTTGATCACTGGAATTCCTTACCCACTTACAACCGGATACCTAAACGCCTAATAACGGTACATATACCTGATTCCCATCATGCTTATCTCTGACATCTGTTCTCAAGGCCGTTGATGCTGATGCTGGACCTTCCGGGACAATTCACGATGATGGTCATGAGGACGATGCTATATTTCGGCGCCAACAAGAACTCAAACGTGCTCGCTTGGAAGATGAACAAAGAGCAATCCAATATCTTAATGCTCGTGTCAAGTCTGCTCAAGAGAAACAACGAAAAGCTGAGGAAGAGGAGAAATTTAAGCCCAGAATCTCACCACTTTCTCCCTCAACTCGTATGCACAGACCGGCCCCACCCCCAAGACCTTCCTATCTCTGTCAAGAGCGAGAGGTTCAAAAAATTATCCTCAATGCCAAAGCTGATGCCGCAAGCAAGGCTGAAGAGGCGGAGAGGAGAGCTGAGGAGGAGCGTGTGGCTGCAGAAGCCGCACGGAAGAAGGAGAAGGAGAAAGAATGCAAACGAAAGAAGTTGACTCCCGAAGAGAAGGAGGTAAACAAGGAGAAGAGGTTGACAAAACTTGTGGGTACAATTGTGGTCAAAAGCATGAGCAAGTATGCGAAGGGAATCGATAAAGAAGACTTTAAGAAACATGCGAAAGAGGTGAGTTGAACGTGAGTTTCAGATGATGCAGAACTTGACGTCTTGACGCAGTTGACCCATCTTATCGTGGAAAAGGAGAAGAAATCTTCCAGCTATAAGGAAAACAGATTAGAAGCTTTATCAGATGAGAAAGTGTCTAAGATTAAAAGGTTTAGTCGGGAGTATATCGCAAAACTTGTGCGAAAACTCGAAAAAGCAAGGGTTAGTCGTAAACCTGGATCAAAGCTGAGTTCGAGCCGAAGAGGACATCATGCTGCACATACACCATCAACGTCGGCTGCTACCCCCAGCAGTGTTCATGAAGATGCTCAATTGGATGTGATGGAAATGTTAGCTGAAGAAGTGATGAATATGGATGATGACGTAGATGACGATGATCAGGGTCAGAACAACGGCGCCACAAAGCTTAAATCATATCCGCTTCCAATTGCTCCTACATCCCCTTCGCCGGTTAACAGAGCATGGGATCAAGGCGGTACGAGCCAGGACGGTGGGTTCGGATCATCTGTGTCGCTAGAGTTGCCTTCTTCTCGACCTCAGGGTGATCACATCCTCAATACACCACCATGGTTGAGCTCAGAACCTTCTCATTGTTAATTATGCATTACTTTCGTTCCGGGCCTGGAATTTCGTTACTAATGAATTCACTCAATAATTATATCTTATTTTTCCAATGCATACTACTCTATCTTCTCATGTAAGATACTACCCAACCAAAGTGGGAGACTTCATTCACAAGAAACGTCCATACAAAACTGGGTCAATACAGGTGCTATAAATTAGACACGATGATGATGATGATGATGTGCAATTCAGCCAAAGATGAAAGTTAAAAAATAGTCTCTGTAGTACAAAGCGAAAGCTAGTCACGATAGAAAGTCAATGGGGTCTGGTTCGTCATCAGAAGGATAGATGTTGTGTTGAGCATTGAGCTTCTTTTTGGCATGAAGTGGGATACATGGATCATCCTTTGATCGTATTTTATTCTGGGAGAATGTCATCAACGATTATAAGATAGAAAAAACACCGTACCTTAATTGGCCTGCTTACATTTGCATTCTCCTTCCACTTTTTGGAAATATGATTCAATGTCCTGGACCGATAAGTAAGATTGGGAACAATCCTTTTCAGAATTTAGTCGCAGGAAAAGACCAACCTCTTCCTGCTGTCATCTTTCACTGACTCCTTCACCGGTTTGGTTCTGTATGGACTCCTGCTTTCTGAAGGACCTGTAGCTTTCGGTCGAAGAACATCCCTTTGGGGCTTCACAGTGGCAGTCTTGGGTCTCTTTGTTATCACTTCAACTTCTGTTTCATCAGCCACTTCCGCTGGCGCCTGGGGTCGTTTTCTCTTCGCTTTTGGGGCAATCCGAGGTTGAGGATCTATAATTTGGCGGTCTGAATGAGGAGCCTCCAGCGTCGCTTTTTTATTTTTGTGACCGGAGTACTCCTTAGCTAGTGGTTCATTTATAGCGTCCACTAAAGCCCGACTCATTGAAATTGAACATGGTTCGGCTGGGGCGTCATTCTCCGTTTTGAAATTCTGAACTCCTGCAGTCACTACCTTGAGTTTTCGGGATCTTGATTTCGTAGAGATTACCGGCTCCCAAGGAGAATCGATCCTACTGAACCGATCGACTTTAGCCTTCGGGGGTTTGTCTATCTTGATCTTGATATGTTTTTCCTTGTAGACTTCGTCCCTGGCTTCATGATGAGATTTAGATTTATAGGAATTCTTCTCCTTTTCCGCATTGGCAGATATCTTAGGAGCAGATCTGCACTTCGCCTGTTCGACTGATAGTTCTTTCGGAGGTGGAATTGCAACAGCCTCAACCTCATTAACATCTATGAAGCACGTACACCGGGTTTTCAGTATGGAAGTCCTCTCTGTAAATGAGTTGCACTTGCCTGTTTTCTTTCTCCGTCCCCTGGGCTTGATTTTTTGGAATTTCTCGGGAGAAAGCTTGCCCTCCGACCATTCATCATTCGTTGAAGATTTCGTCCTCCGTCGAGGAGTAGTATTTTGCTTATGTTTGGGCACAGCCTTCTTGGAAGACTTTGATGAACCATCCTCATTGTCGACCTCCATCTCTAGTCCCTGTTTCTGCTTGCCTTTTAAATTCTTCGTTTGGTTCTGCACGACTGCACACGGGATCAGATACGCATAAGTCGTAAGGATCGGAAAATGAACCTAAATCTAGTTTCGTAATCATGTCTATTCCTTCAAAGCCCAAATCAGTCGTCAATCAAATCTTCAGACTCTGGCAGCTCACCAAGGGCAGATTTGCATTTGAAAACGGAGGATTTTGACGAAGATAAGACCTGAACCTTCTTTGGAGTTTTAGCCTTCTTCTGTGGTGATACGGAACGGCTTCGACAAGGAGACTTGCGATGAGTCGCTTGAACAAGCACATCAAAGAGATTATTGTTTCTATTTGCAGGTCGAAAAATACTGGAAGGTAATTCAAGAGTGGGCATAAAGTTGGCTGAAACAACCTCAAAAGTCTTACCCGCCTCGATCACGCAGACGAGCTTGTTGCCTTTCCAGGCGCTTTGCTCTACTCTCTTCAACATTCAGAGATCCAATTGTGTCAGTAGTAGTAGAGGACTCCATTGTACCAAGACCAAAGTAAAAAACATGCAGCTACCCACACGCAGAAGGGATCAAATGAGGGTTAGGTATCGCGTGTAGAGGGTTATTGAGAATGTACAAAATCACGTGAGCCTTCTTCATACTGTGACTCCGAATATCTCGGATCATAGGATTCCTCCAACTAGTACTAGCCTCCTTTCATTGTTGGAAGGAAGTCTGCAGTGAGTACAGAAGTATGTAATTCAACTATTGAGTACAATCAACAAGTTGGTATGTATAAGATTGCCAAAGTTTATTTCCAAATAATACTGTTATAAATTGTTCTAAGACTATTCATCTCCTATAATGGATGAGTCTTATGTTGGATGTGGTTCACACCTCAATGATTGAGGTCTGTGGATGTCACATAAAAGAGCAGATAAAATGTAAGACATATAAACTCAGTTTTATGATAGTAGTGTCACATACTATTTAAGCACATCCAATACATCCAATCCCATCATGGACAATGATTACCTAAGCTCCACTCTGCCCAAAATATCTGCAGAAGTAGATATTCTCCTTCTAGTATGAATCAACCTAGTTCCATTCCATGTCAGATTACTCCATTACTGATTACATAGTTATTAGAGTTGAAGATAATAGACTCTATTTATTTTCATTTCATTTATCATTTTCATTTCATTTATTTTCTTATTTTCTTATTTAGGGTTAGAAGTTAGTGTAACATTATATGTGACTGTCACAAATTGTCACATAGAACATAGAACATTATATGAAGGTTCTAGAGCAATATCATCCTACATATTTCTTTAGAGTAGGCTAGGTTAGTATAGTATAGACTATGAGCCAAGTATATATAAGATAAACATTTTGTAATGGGAACTCTATTGAGTTCTCTTGTGTAATTTCTATACAAGATTTATCTTTTGACTCAACTCTGAGTCTTAAGTTGTAATAATAGTATTAGAGTTGAAGATAATAGACTCTATTTATTTTTATCTTTATTTTTATTTTCATTTATTTTTCTTTTTGAACATAGAATTAGAGCTTAGCATAATATCACAAACTCAGGCTTCTTTTCTCTACCACCATCTTATGTGGTTAGTACTTATAGGAATAATAGTGGATACATTGTATTCTTTATCTCTAGTCAAC
>Ga0157368_1000481_pt1 | contig 18583 bp, 19 predicted proteins | sample AttbisABBM3_FD_113146 | JGI IMG/M metagenome (GOLD analysis project Ga0157368, IMG submission 113146) | Fungus gardens microbial communities from leaf cutter ant in Botucatu, State of São Paulo, Brazil - Atta bisphaerica ABBM3 | ecosystem: Host-associated > Fungi > Mycelium > Unclassified ...
ATAGTTGTGTTCTTGAAAACTGATGATGACATATTGGTTTCACCAGTCTTCTGGGGGCCAAAGATATTCTTGAGGAATTTTTTGATGGTTATAGTATGTTTGCCTGATTTATGTTTACAGATAATTTTGGCCTATTTAGATAAAACAGACATTTGGATAAGGAGTCTGATTTGCTCAGCTATAATATCAAACCCCTCAGAGGCTTTCTTTCCTTCTATAGGGTTGCACCACATAAACATTTCAATTCTGCTTATCAATAAAGTGATGTTGTGGACATTTTCTGATCTGGATTCTTCAGTACCAAAAATAGACATGGCCAAGTGCAATCCACTCCATATTGCTGGATGAATCAGCTGGGAGTTTCCATAGTCAAGAACTTTTGATATAGTATCTGGTTGTTTGGATATGTTATTGCTGTTAGAACTGCTTTGAGAAGGAGGTACCTGAGGTGAGGGCACATGTTCTCCTACTGGAGAAATACGAGGTGTAGGCATGGATGAAGAAGGAGCTGGAGTTTCTAAACTCCAGTCCATTGATGAGTCATCCTTTTCTCCAAGATTAGAGAAAGGGTTCATATATGGGGTGAATGACTATTTCTTGCTGTTTGTTTGTTTTGATTTCATGATTTACTTGCTCCAAGTATTAACTAGAAGTGGATAGAATAATGTAATGACAACTATTCCTATGAGCACTAACCACACAAGATGGTGGTAGGAGAAAAGGTCATTGTGTGGTATTCTACTGAATATGTCCAAAAGAGAAAATAACCTAAAAGAAAATAAATAATTAGTTATGGCTAAGACAGATAGACCTCAGTTTTGAAACCCATTCTCTTAACTTCCTGCCCTTTAGATCTTCAGATTACCAAGCACTTCATTCTTCATATACATGTGTAGTATCAAAACATTGTTGAAATATCATTGAGTGGCCTTTCATAATATTCATCTGGAGACTTTATTTCAATTGAATCGTTGGCTCTCTCTTATAATCTATAACCCATGCTCTTCTAAATTCAATATGCCTAAGCATAGGAATGGGGATACATTTTGACGTATCAGACTGACATCGGATCTTTCTCATCTTACTTGTGTTTTATGCATGTATGCTCTCTACCTAATAGAACACTGCCGAAACCCTGCATGTCTCTTGTGTAAGTCTTACTGAGTCTCGGCTTCTCCAGTGAGTCTCCGAGCCTTCAACCCATAACCTTCCTCCAACTGCTACTACAAAATGACACGTGGCGTGAACTACCGCATCATTGTGATATCATTGTGATCCACTGGTGCTCCGAGTGCGCCGGGTGAAATCCAACAGTCTCTAGTCCCTTGAACATGTCCCTGAGGCATTGTTGCTCTATGCACCAAGGCAGGTGTAATGTAATTGCCCAGTGTCAGAGAGTAGGTAGGAGCTAATAAGCCGACGGAGTACTTCTTTTGCACGTAATACCTCTCATTGTGTATCTATGATTCTTACGAAACTGAGTAGTCGATCGTGACACAAGATGTCGATTGTAGTCATCATCTGTCTACCTTCGTATGCCGTGAGTGCTGCAGATCTCACTAAGTCGATCTTGGACATGTGACCATCACTGGTGCTTCGGATGTCTCTATCGACGACCTCAAAAGTAGAATAATGGGTATTGTGTACACTATCAACGTTGACCGTTTAGATGTCAGCGTGCCCAAGAACAGAAATGATGGCGAAAGGAAAAATGTGAGAGCAAAGTGAAGGCGATGCAGAAATGCTGTAGAAATGTTACAGGGTATAATAAAAGGCCTATGCATCAGATGACTGTAATCGGTGATAGAAGAACTAGCAGATATTATCGGTGTAAAACCCGTTCTGAAGGATAAGAGGGCCAAGAATTTATGTTCGCAGAAGTATGTGTATAAGCAGTGATAGGATACTGGTTATGATAAAGAGGGTGCGACTTGTTATAAAGAGGAGTTAGCAGAGGTATATCACCTGTAAAAAATGAAATGCGAACAGGATGATTTTCGTCTTCAATCTTGATCGACTCGTAGCTGTGAGTTGAGGGGAAGGCAGACAGAGAGTGATTGGTCATTGACGGAGGTCGGTGGCTGGGCAAGTGATGATTCGACGACTGCATTTGGATCGGCTATTGGGAGGATGAGAATAAGACTAGGAATTATCATAGCCCCAGATTCAATTGTTATAGTGAAACCAGGGCCTGGAAGCAGAGAAAATGACTCGCCGAAAAAGGAGGGCTGGAGGTAGAGCTAGAACCTGAAGGTGTATTGGTACACATTGGTCCAAGCAGAGTAAGAGGTGGGCACGGGGAAGTACCGTTGTGATTCGTGACACTCGAAGGTAAGTTACCATAGTGCTGTGTGATAGGTTGAGGGATTATCAAAGGGGGTGGACGGAGAGAGTCCGTGAGCGGTGTATCATTGGGACTCTGGCAAAATACGGGCGGTGAGCTGATGGACGGGTATTGATAATTCGGTTTAGGACTCACCAGATACACACCGTCAACGTATTTTCTTCGTTTGTGATCGTTGCGATCACACAAACGAGTATCTTGACAATTCCCGTATAGATTTCTTCGTGTAGTAAGGTCTCCAGAGAGGCCTCTAACATTTGTTTCTGCTACTAAATTGCGCAAGTCATCATTCTCTTTCTGGAGGCGGATGATCTCCTGCTCAAGCTCGCGAATTTTGATGAGAGGTGGAGGTAGAGCAGAAATTTGCTCAGGGGTGCAGCCGACAGTTATCTGGAGCTTTGTGACGGTTTGTTCGAGCTGAATGGATCCATTCATGACGGGTTTTGATGAACATTGTGCTTTTAGCGTACCTGTTCGATATAAGCCTTTCGCTTCGCGCGATGACGAGCTTGGGCCTTTGCATTACGACTGCGCTCAGGGCGTTCAACACCATGTGCTGTATGATTGGGAACAGAAGACGACATCACGTAAAATGAGGGAAGGTGGACCAGGTAGGAAAGGTGGCAATGAGCACGGACATTTATACCAGAAATCAGCTTTCAGCGCCCGCTCAGCCTGGTGACTGGACTAAACGAGCGAACATTTTGAGCATTAACCCGAGTTGTTCGCTTTCCTCGATCAGGCGAATCTCATTCAGGTTGTAATTGACCCTGTCTGTTCCCTTAGAATCCCAGAAGCGCCCTCCAACAGTGCGCAGTCCTCCAGATCTCTTAGATCTTTCCCTCCCTGACAGACTGAATCGGATGAATATATTTTCTGTCTACAAAACTATTTGTTGTTTCCACTGAGAGCGGCAAGTCGCGGCCTTGACACGCCCTGTCCATACAAACTTGCCGTGCCTGACAGCACACTTCCTTGATCGGCGATCAATGCAAGAATCCAGATTTCCTCTTGTGTGTCGATTAATATTAAGTTTCGTTTTTCCAACTCCGCGATAAATACCTTTCGGGAATGGAGAGGATCCAAATGGTCTAGCGGCGTCCTCCCTCCAAGGCCTCAAATAGCTCGGATCGTACCTACAGCATAACCTATAGCTTTCCCCTTCCTCGGCTCCATGGCAAAATTTGACCCAAGCAATCCTGCTTTCTGAAGTTCTGAAGTGCTTGCCATCGACCCTTCATTTATTTGGTAGCATCCCGACATATGGCCCGACATATGATCCAGCGACCCTCATTAGAATGCGGCAGTTATAAGGAGCCTCTGATGCCTGTTACATGTCATGGACTAACCCCGCACACACCCCAAGCAGTACACCACGACTCTGGATCTGCTATACTGTTTTTACTTTTCATTCCCACGAAGACTCATTCTGATAGAGAATCAGGTTGCAATGGTGATAGTCAATTCTAAACATGAAACGCGTTCGCCTGCCCTCAAAGTACCAGACAATTCAGATTAATCTACTAGTGGAATCAGGGTCAAAGGACCTCGTGTTTCCAGTGATCTGTCAACGGCTACGTATTTCAACGTTCAAACTGTACCGCCCGGCGCCACGGCACGCATTCAGTGCCTTGGTACTGGCCAAGTTCCTATGCCAAGCACACTCCTATCCGGACACAAAGGTTCAAGAAGGCATGAGATCTAGTGTCCTATGTTGAACTCCGAACTTGACGGACATGCCTTCCTAACCAATAGTCTTTTTTCCCCTGCCAAACAGGAAATCCAAGAACCACAGATGATCCAACTCGATGGTTCATCGCGAGCAGATTGCCACCCTTCATGAACACAGCCTGGCATGGATCGTGTGTTCATGAGACACAATGTGTGAAGGAGGAGCACGAATTATTTCTAGAGCGCGAATTGTAGTAGCAAACGAATCATAGGTTATTCAACAATGAAATAACGATTACGAAGGAGACATACTAGACAAGGTATAGAATGGAGTGTCTTCTCAAATGTAATTTCTCCGAGAAACTCGGTCCTCGTCATCCGTTCGACTCGACAGGTTTGATAGTGGGGAGTTTGCAAGCGAAGGGGATACCAGGGGTGGTTCTATGTCTGCACTGCGATGTGGTCGTGGTCGTGCCTTCCGAGAAGGTGAAGAAATGTGAAAGATTTCGGAAGTGACAAAATCGTCATCGTCAGATCCATCAACACCCTCGTTACCAGGCCCATCTAGCTCCTTACTTCTGTCAGAGTTCGATGGATCCGACAGCTCGAGGACCTTCCCTCTGTGCGTTGGTTTCTCAAGGGACGTGCTTATCTTACTTCGTCTCCTCTTTTTCGTACCGCGGGCTCTCATGCCTGGAGGCCGGACAGCTTGGGATGTTGCTGTGGCACCCGCCAAAGCGACCCTGTTGCGTAATTTCTTCTCCTTCTCCAAAAAGTCATCCATATCCCCATATTCTTCATCGCTGTCCTCAATGAACTGGGCGGATTTGTAATGTTCTTTCTCTCTTTTCTTTTTTTCCTTTCGCCTCTTCCCACGTTCATCGTCCTCGACTTCGGCGTCTTCCTGAGACTCTGGTGACGGTGCACGACGATGTCTCCGTCGCTTTTTGCTTAAGAAGGAAGTTGCTTTCTTTCCACCAAGGTCGAAAGGGGTTTCCAGGAATTCATTGACTACATTCAATATCCCTTGGAGTTCTGGAGGGAGGATAGCAGCAGGAATGTACCATTGCAACTCGTCTTCACCTATCAGAAAAGAACACGATCAGCTTTTGTTTTGATCAGAAATTAGACATTATCCTCGTACCTTCGTCCAGAACGGCAAACTTGCAAAGCCGGAACAACAACTTGAGCTGTGGATTCTTCGTTGCTGCATCAGCTTGTTCATCATCCAAGTAAGGGATCACTATAGTGGAGATCAATGAAGCACTGAAGTCCCGAGACTGGATTCAAGTGCACATACGATAGTCCTTAATTTTCGCGTGGGTTTCCGCTGATGGTCGATCCTTGCGTAACGTTGTGTCAACTGCGTCATCGAGTCTCTCGTCTTGTGACTGGTCACTTTCGCCTGTATCTTCTATGATCTTTCGTCGCTGATCTGTGGCCATAGTCAGAATCTAGGGATTGATATGAATTCCCATGCAAAACAAAAAATGGAACAGTAATATTTCAGTATACCTGCTTCGTCCAAATGACTAAACCGGTTCGAGCGGCCTCTACAAGAACAGCTATGACGATGCCTAGTTGGTCGCTCCATGAATATCCCTTCTTGACTCGAACTTCGGGTGGGAAACGTGTGTCTTCCACGAGAGCCTTGTTCTTTTCTGGTTCCCAGCTGGAGTATTGCTTCCAGACCCCCCGATTCTTGGGGAAAAATGCCTTTCGCAAGAAGTAGTTATTATAAACTCGTAAATACGCCACTAGCGTAGCTACGGATGAAAGAACCAGGGTTTCTCACCTCTACTACCAGGAAAGAATCTTCAGCAAGCGCCTTGAAGAACTTGCGGAGAATGAAATTAACCAAGTTGATGAGATCCTTATAGGGTTGGTCTCGAGGTAGAGTATCTTTTTCGGACAGGATAGTCTTAAAAAGGTCTAATGTTGACACCTACATGTGATGGGAGATACAGATGAGTGGAGATGAGGCGGGCAGGAAGTCGACCAACATTGAAGAACAATCCTTCTGCCTTCGCCTTGACAGCTTGTCTGTGGAGCAGGCTAACAACTCGGCGCATATCATCAGCAGAGCCAAATTCTTTGTATCGGGTGAGATAAGTCAGGAGAGTATGATTAATTTCAGCGTTCGCGAATTTCTGTAACATCATTAGCATCATCACCCCCAAATTAGACGTGATGCACACCATTTCAAATGAGTCAAAGGTAAAGATGGTTTCTTGAATGATGTCTTCGTACCTCTCGACCGGCTCTTCTTCCTCAGCATCTGGAATACCTTCCTCCTCGGTAACACCTTAAACTTGTAGTAGGACCGCTATAATCCAAACGATGATACACACCTTTCGCCTTCGTTCGCCTTCGGGCGGTTTTCTTACGCACATAGATTCCGTCCCCCTTGTCTTTTGTCCACCTCTCCAGCAGATGCATCAGGATGTAAGATAAATGCACGCTCGTATTCAGATAAGCAAGACTCTGTGATTTCTCTCTGTAGGCGCGCAGGCTGTCGAGCGCAATATCGAGAATGTCACCATTGTAGATGATCTGCTGTTGAAGAAGGTCCGCGGATTCTGCCAAGATAGGATCGGCGATATCTGACTTTGACATGTTGTCAATGAGGAGTAAGAGTTGAGTTAGACATTCGATGCCTGCTTGTAGCTCCGTCCACAATTTGGGCTACCAAGAAAGAAAGTGTAAACTTGGGTTTAGGGAAATAGGAGATAATGACCTTCTCATCGACAGCCTCGCGCATACGCTTGAGCACCCAGACTATCCAGTCTCGTTCGATAACCTTGGCAATCAGACCGAAGGGCCAATTTTCACTTTCTTTTGAATTGTTCTCGTCGGATTGGGATGGCTGGTCTTGAGCACGCAACGTCAGGAAGTACCCTAAAAAGAATTTAGTCACGAATAGTAGACGTAGTTTATCCTTCTCCGTAACTCTCGCTCGTTCTAATCGAATGTCTTTCAATAAAGTAGAGACAAATGCTAAATCAGGTTCCCAGCATTCAGCCACTAAAAAGTCACCATCGAATAGTCGAGTGATGCTTACAATTGAAACAAGCTTTGAGAAATTCATTCGCCAAGTTCTGTAGTATCTTTCGGGCATCCACGGAGAGGTTGTCTTCCCGGGAGAGTACGTCCACCGTATTGCCCTTGCGCGGCCTCTGGCGTTTCTTGATGTCCAAGATTTCGACGGCTTCTTTATTCAAAGCTTGCTGCCGATGAAGCACCGATGAGTGAGGTTGGGGATCACCTGGATTGCCCTTCTTGGTAGAGTTGAGAGTTACGGAGATCGTAGTACCGAAACGAGAGTGACGAGTGGAAGGGTTGGAAAAGGCTTCGCGTCGTAAGCGAGTTTCGGTATCCAGCAGACGTTTCAATTTCTCCTTCGAACGCTGGATGTACAATATCAGTAACTATCCTGTGTCGTAAGTCAAAAAAGACGCACGTTCTCTTGTTTTGCTGCCAACGATACGGGGTCGATGCCCCTATATAGGAGATAGAGAATTTCAAGGGCAATGGTATTCCATCCTGTCAGCCAAGGATCATCTTCGGAGTTCGCAGCAATGGTGACGATGAATTCGATGAAGTTAGCTTCAGAGAGCTCCCTAATAAGGCGGGATTGAAGGGAGGTGAATTCGAGTTGGTTGGCGCTCAAATTAGCACTTTGTCGGAGATCTTTAACAAAGGCAAGGTTTCGTATGAGATATAGCACAATGCTAACTAGCTGAAAGTCTCTGTCCGTTCGCTGGGATGGTGCTTTCGAAAGCGGTGGAATCACGATGGCGAATAACGCATTCATGACGTCTTTGGTTACGAGGGAAGCTTTGTAACGTAGATGACTTTCAAGAAGATGGGTGAAGTCGGCATTTTTGTCTTCCTCTTCATCAAGTTCCTTCAGCTCCTCTGCTAGATCGATGGGCCAGGTCATCGCGGTCATTAAATCGACACACGCGATCGCACGTTTGTCATCGCCGCTGATCGTAGTGGCAACAAGGAGGATCGGGATGAGATCATTCTGCAGCAAGCGACGCTCCCAAAATATGCGGGCTATGGTGCGATCATCATCCATGTCGTCGCGTCGCCAGAGCTTTTTCAGGTCCTTCAAGCATGCTCCAGCCTGCTCTCCCATGCGGTATTCGCCCTCCTCTACACCGCCGAGTGCGTCAATGATACGCGTGATAACTGGTTCTAAAATGACACGGGAGTCATAGAAATCAGCATTTTCTTCCTGCTGGTGGTGTTCTTCATCTCTAAGGTTTGTAAGATCAATGACTTGTGAGGTCGCCATGGTTCATGTTAATGGGCTCAACGCGTCCGCGATATGTCACGCAGTGACGTGATATCACAAGAATAATCTAGAGCGTGGGAACCTTCCCTTCCAATGATTTGCACTTGAAGCACGCCTATCCAATGCTATCACGATATCCATGGACCAGAAACGTGCCCAAACGTGCGTTTTTGCTGGTCTCAATGCCCTCAGCTTATATGATCATGAATTAGGCTCGAAGCGCTTGAAGTCTTTATCCAGAACCAGAAAGCCCTGCTAGATACGACCAACTCAGACATTGAACGCCTGCGAGAAGCGAGAGCAGCGGCTCTTGCTGATCCACAAGCTTTTTTGGATCACTTAAATGTCAATGTATGTTCATAAATTATTGCGAGGGTCTCTATTCGCTTACGTTGCATTTCAGCTTGATGCCCCTGCTTTCCGCCTCAGCGCTTTGCCGGACTGGCAACTGGTAGTACCGAAGGGTATTGATTGGTCCGTGTTCGAAGGACACGGTGAATAACTTTGTTTCCCCCCTTGGGTTGTTCAACATTTTTGATCCACTCTCTCCTAGATCCCGCACCGCTTCAGAAATTCGTACTAGACGCACAGCAGTTACACGTCTCGAGAAATGAACCGCAAGCCATTCAGAAATCACCACTTTCTGATCTCCAAAAACTTGTCAAAACAGCAAGACGTTCAATCATAAATCCTGTTTTGGCTGCGTTCGCACACATGTCAGATGTCGAGGATGAGAGCGAGTCGGAAATAGATGAGGAAGAGGCACACAGGCGACGGGAACGAGAAAAGATACGGTTGTTAAAGCAAAGGAAAATCCGGACTTGTGGGCTCAAACTTCCCGGGCTCAGAAGCTCCAATGCTGTATTTATACGACATGACGTTGAGGATGAGAGTGTGGATGTCGATATTTCTTTGGACCAAGACCCCTCAATTGATCACACACCTATTATCACACCGCAGTCCTTAGAAACACTATCAAAATCTTCCCGAACCCGGAAGCCAACAATTAAAAAGCAGAATGCAATTACGGACCCCTTACTGCATTCTTGGCCTCTGAAGAAAGCCCGAAAAGATGATCCACCGCCCCCAAGTTATCAACAGCTGGAACAGGAACCGATGACAGGACCTTCTCCAAAGCATACGAAGGTGTCCGGGAAACCGAAACCGGAGACATACAAACAGGCGTGGTCGGTTTCCGAGCAGCATCTACTTGAACAATTGTTGGAACAGATTCCGGAGGGTGAGAAGTATCGGTAAGTTTTGGACATCGATATTCAGTGGACTGACAGTTACTTGACGTGCTACATAGTTGGCAGAAAATTTCTCGCGCTATGAACGGAAGGAGGACACCTAGACAGGTAGCAAGTCGAGTACAAAAGTATTTTGAGAAGCTGAAGAAATATGGAATAGAGCGGTCATAATGCTATAGGACCCGACATATATGTTTCTGCGCTGTCGTTGCCAATTTAATCGATGGAACATCAATAGAACGTGTGTTAAATTTCCCTTTTCGGTCAGTTAAGTACTGTAGATCACCCGAACACGATTTGTTTTTCAATTATCCACTTTTCGCTGTCCACCCTGTCATCTTGTACCGTAACCATGTCCCAAAAATTTGACCCTAATACTGCCCAAAATGCCATTGAAGTAAGCTCTAAATGCGTCTTCCGTGGGACAATATTCTCACACACCCAACATTCAGATTGAGAAACAGTGAGCCCTGGCCATCATTTGCGGAGGTTTGAATCGTGAAGTAAATCAATGTTCCGTTTAGATTTGCTGTAAAGGCCGTCGAACATGCCCAGGTATGTGTATACTTCCTTGTCTACAATAGACGCTGAAAATCATCTTTGGGAAAGACCTACTGGAATTTGATAGAGAAAGTGCATCCACGTCAGCTAAAGCTCACCAAGTACGTTCGCTTAAATTGAACGTTGCGGCTTCACCTCATGATCATGACATCTGATGTCTATCTAGTATCGATGATGAAATATTTGAGCATACCATGAAAGCCTTTCCTGAGTTTGCGGAGGAATCATATGAGAAACTTACAAAACTCGACGAGGATTGGATGAAAAGTAAGGAAGGTAAAAAGCGCTGGAGAGAATTCATTACTTCGTAAGAGTCTCCTTGCAAGGCCCTTTCTTGCTCACTCAAGTGTTTTTATCTACTTCCGTCATTCTATCTTCTCATGTAGCTATGAGAAGAAGATCAAGGACTATAACTTTGGGTCGCTGATCAGATCAGATGCAAGAGGTGAATATGGAGAGAATAATACGATCTTCGGTATGTTTTCCTTCCATTTTTGTTGTCATCTTACCCCCCAACTCTCTCCCCCCGCGTCTTCGCCTACCTCACCGTTGATCATGAGCCTTTACTAAATTGGTTCTAGTCACACGAACGCAGGTATGTCAACCAGAGTAAAAAAGCCGAACAACTAAATCATATGTCATTATCCTCTCCGTCGGATCACCCCGACATCTAAGTTTCTTGCCGTTGAAGTACGTCTCCGTAACTCTGCTCTTTCACAGAGTTAATTTTCTGATCATAAATCCTACTTTCCCCCCCCCCAGATCTCGAGAAATCGTCTTGGCTTGAATGACAAAGCGCATGAATTTGCCAAGGCCGAAGGAGAGAAGGACCGACAAAAAGCTCAAAAGGAGAAAGAGAGTGTTGACAAGGAGAAACAGCGCAGATGATAAATCTGGTACGAGTTGAGTCTACTATTATGTACGTTTTGGATTGCAAATATCTGAAGGAAATATATACACATTAAAATGAAATATCATTAAACAACATATCATATAAGAATACTCTATCAAGGTAAGGCTTTGGTTTCGTTTCTGCTTGATCATGAATGCTTATGGTTCATATTTGTCTGTTGTTCGGAGGGTCAGTGCACCAAGAAGAGGGGCATCATGTATGATGCATCAGTAGTCGAGGGCAACTCGGTTATCGATCTGAGCCACGTTCACAGAAAGCCCTGCACCTGTCTTCTTAGAGCCTAACCAAATCAGGAGAGCTGCAATCCCGGCTAGAACAAAGAACCTTTTGAGCGGACAGGAACAGAAGAGAAGATCAAATAGGAAGATGAGCCGCTTACAAAAGGTGCCGGTCAAGAAAGCGAGAGCGGTTGCGAAAGACGAAGTAGCGCACCAGAGTGTTTTTGATCTGCACTCGTAAATGGCTTGTGTTGCCAACATGATACCGATGCCTGACCAAAACAAGCGATCAGAATAATTTGTTGATGTGTATACAAAGGATCTTACCGAACCATACTAGGCTAAGAACGGAGAAAGATGTGAAGTGAGCGAGGGATCGTGTCAACGGCTGAGTGGAAAGTGGTCTATTGTTGTACCGAAATCTAATTTTATTGATCGAAAAATTGAAAGAACTGAACAATAGGGATACTGACAATAAGCCAATCCATGACCAGGTAGCCATTGCGGCCGCTCCTGCGATTTTTCCAAATATATCTGACAGGGAAAAATGCATTAGCGGAGATGTACTAGCGAAGCTTTGGGGAAGCGAGGACTGGACGAACAGAGCAATGGCGATTTTCCGTTGATGAAACTTGCCAAAAAGCCGAAGAATGTTTGTAGCACTGCTGTGAAAAGAGCGAGGCCTGAGAAAATTAGAATGGAACGGCATTGATTTGCAGGCTGCGCACTGTAGAATGGGATCCGAGAGAACATGGCCAAGGTCGAGCAACAGGAGTTGTGTAGCAATAATATTGCCCTGTTCAGGGTCAGACGAGACGGTGAGTTGAAGAGAGTCGTTCGACCTAAGAACCTGTCGCCAGTACACGGGACGGGTAACCAGCTTGTCACAGATCCAGGCCCTACTGCAAGTCGCAGCTCACCGCCGTCAATAAAATGCCAAAATGCCAAAAAGGAGCACTACCAAGGCCGCTGCCCAATTGCTGACAGGGATCTTGAGGGCGACATCTATACCTATAAGCAGCGCACTTTTGAATGCAATCTAGATGAAGAGGAACTCCAGTTTTTCTACGTCTATCGATAGTATCAACTAGCGTGTATACATTGGGGTTATCAATATTGACGTTGGAATGGCCTAGGTGATAAGACAGAAGGCCCACTCAGATTACAGGCCCAAGGTGATATAACGACAAGTACTTTCCAATGACCGTGAGAATATATTCCTTTTGCACTACCCTCAAGGCATCTATCGCCAGTCCAAATTCCTGGCCTGCCCTGCTCACCGTCGTCCACAATGTCGACGCCTCCAGCACACAGATCTGTACATTCCATGGGCTCAAACAATTTGCAGGCGCCATCTTCTCCTGGAGGTACCCGACCCCGACGCATGACTTCACCTTCACAAACTTCGCTTAGTATCGTGCGTTGATCTCGTTGTCAGGCCCTATTATTTCTGATCTGGGCCCCTGGGATTGATGCAACAGCCCGAAGGCGGCCGCCCACAACAATTTTCTCGGCCACCGTCACCTTTGCGGAATGGTTTTGTCCCGGATACAAGCACCGGTATTGATCCGCACGACGTCGAATCTGAGCTTCACTCGGGCAACGGTAACCACGAGCACGTACACGCATCCCGGGATGACCGTTCCCCTTCACCATCTGGTTCTTCTGTCTCCCAGATTGCAGCGAGCTTTGCGCAACGCGTTGGATCCTTAGTTGAAGGGATCAACAAGCCCCGATCAGGACTTCCCACAGATGAAGAACTCGAAGCCGAGGCTCAACGTGAATGCGATCGTAGCCGTCGTGAGGCCGAACTCATTCTCACAAGGGAAGCTGAGCGGAGGTGCTTCTCTGAAGAGCGCGCGTTGGCCATGATGGACGATACCAAATCACTACCACCACCTCCTTCTCGACCTTCTGGAGATATGTCTAATTCTTCGTCTCCAGCGTCTTCGCAAAAGGAGAAGGATAGTTTGAGTTGGTGGACTGCTGCAAAGCAGCGGCTCACTCCGACAAAGGAGAAAGAATCTCTAACACCCGCTCAACAGGTTATACAAGATGCCAAGGCAAGGGAGAAGGAGCAAAAGAAGAATGCTAAAGCCAAGGAAAAGGCCCTGGGAGAATGGCCTACTAACTCACAGGCAAAGTTTAGCGACCCTTCACTCCATAATCTCAATATTCCTTCTTCACCTCAGCGAAAACCTGTTCTTAGCTCTCCAGTTTCTCCTACTCCCTCTCGACCAAATCTGTCAAATATGGCGCCAAACTTGACACCTTCGCCTATGCGTTCCGTCGACAATCTCTCTGTTTCGCCTTCACGTGAAGCTCCTCCATTGTACACAACATTCAACGAACAAGGAACACTGGATGTTCCTGGAACGGTCCTGATTATCGCCAAACGTTTCGAGAAACTTGAAAAATGGACCGTTGGTCACGTCCGCGCACTAGAAGAGCGTATGAACGATGTCGAGCGTTGGCTCGTCGACAAAGAGGGGGACCGTGAACAGAAAGAGAAATTTCCTACGTCTCCAACCACTGTCAATCCCAATATGAACGATATTCGTGATGAAATCTCAGAACTCCAAGGGCGTGTAGGCGAACTCGGTCGCGAGATGGCAAAGTTAGCTACTGCGCCAAGTAACCCACCCTCAGGCCCTTCGAGGCATTCGTCTGCCATTGATTCTTCACATCCTATTAATCCGATGGTCGCTACTGCTTATCACCACACCTCATCTACCTCTGTGGCAACATCATTGCCAGTGCACTCACGTTTAAGTTCTACCACTGCTAGAGATTCCACCAGTCCACCTATGGCCACTAATATTGCTGTTACTGCTGGAGGGGCCTCGACAAGGAGTTCTGGGACGAAATTGCCTTATCCTACCGGCGATTATACAAGTCCGAACGATTCATTCTCACCACCTAGTTCACCTCCTACCTCTGGCAATCCAAAAGCCAGAGGGATGTCTTTCTCAGGCCTACCTTCCTCTTCTACATCATCTAGCATTGCCTCAGCTGCAAATCCAATTCAACATAGTGTATCGCCCACTTCCTCTAGCCCAAATTTCAATCTTGGCTTGAACCATGGTTCACCGAGAACCTCTTCTACGAGTTTATCTACCAAGGGAGGAACTAGTCCCAACAATCTCAATGCACCATCACCTTCATCTTCGAAGAGTCAGCAACAGCAGAAGAGACAGTCGAGTGTTAGTCCGACACCGAGGAAAAGGTATACAGTTGCGCTTGGAGAACCTATAAGATCACAGTCACCTCCTATGCATGATCATGATGTTGATGCAACACCACTGCATAATAAGAGGGGGGTTCAACCAATTGGAAAGGGTCAGACATTAATTGGGACTGCTATGTTCTCTAGTAGTTCGTCTGCTGGTGTCGGTGGTGGAAGTAGAGATGGACGTAATGGATTACTTGGTTCTGCATTTGAGGATATGGAAGATCCACCCCAGGATGAAACAACTGGAAAAAGTGCTGCTTCACACCTTGTTAATCCTGGCACTAGCTCCTTGCAGAATATCAACAATAACAGTTCTAATACCAATGACAATTCGGATCCATTCTTCTTTCCAGCAACAAACAAACCCCTACTGCAATCTCAGCTTCCTCAAACGTTCCCGATGACGATGACAAACACGAATCCTCGACCATCACGCTCTCGTCCTCGTCCACAATCAACATATACATTTGGTTCTTCCTCAACTTTGATGTCTTCTTTGTCCTCTTTTGAGCATCATTCGAATCATCATACTCTCAATCCACCTCCTCAAGCCTCAATCCAGCCACTCAAACCTCGTATCAGATCTAAGTCTACAGACCAACGATTTGGGTCTTTGGATAGTCTGAACAGTAGTACATCGGTTTCCAGTGCTTCAAGTACCAGTTCCTTTGGTGGAGGAAGTAATAATGGGAGTGCCGCTGTAAGCGGGAAATTTGTTGATCCATTGTTGCTGAGAAAGGAAAATGCGGAAAAAGCGAGGGAGAAAGAACAGAAAGGATCAGGTACAGGAGTGAGAGGGAGGGGAAAGGTTGCTGTTGGGCAGTTGGTTGCGTTTTTTGATGAGAAGAAAGGAAAGGGTGAATGATCATTTATGCGGGTCTGAGAATAGATAAGTAGGGCAATGTTCGACGGAGGCTCTGGAGCAAGATTCAGGAGATAATGGGTGTTGAGCGGGTTTGTGTAGAGCATAGATTTGATTTTGGGTGATCTTTTCCCTGATCTTCTTAGTTGATGTACGCTTTTATCTTCATCATGCTGCACTGTAGTGTTTAATATCAACTTTCGCTCCAATCAACTTCTTCTCTTGTGCGCTTAAATCTGTTCCCGAATGGAACAGTGCCGTGATGTTCTGTTGATGTTCTGTTATTCTTTTTTGCTTTCTATTACCCCCAAGTGTAGCCGTCAAATTATTGAACCAGCACTGGTGTGCTTTTTCACCCGTTATCTCCTTTATCTCGTTGTTATCTACCTCTATAAATTGTAGTCTCCATATTTTTTATTCACAAAGAGACGACCTAATGCTTTCTTATCAAGAGAATCATTCAGGTGATGACATGGAGAGTCCCACTTTGAATCCGCAGTTGCGTGGCAATCTCGACATCTGGCTAGAAGTTCTCAAGTACTTCGAAATAAAACCACACCACGACTCAGAGCTTGATATTGGGACAAAAAACAGAAGACCTTACTCTCGATTGCTTTGTTAAGTCCTGTCCTGGAGGATTTAACTTTGCGTTCATTGTGGAGGCACATGACAACGCTAGAGCCTGTTGTCTGTGTTATCAATTCGTATGCTTCTCAGTCTACCGACAAGTTCCTCATTTACCAGGGAGCTACTGAGCCGAAGTCTGGATTTTGGGTAAGTGTTTGTGATACGAAGTACAATCATTGAAAAAAATCTGAAGTGTTTTGAGGTGCCATGCCGGCCGATTCTCGATAAAATCCAACGTTCCCGAATCAAAAAATACCTTGGTTATATTTGAAGTTTCCAGATTGACCAGCTCAATGTGAAAGAAATGTTGTGGTCGACGCTTGATGCCTGCCTCGGCCCTAATACCCTTCTTTTACCGAACCTTACGTCTTTGTCGATTGCCTATCAGCAAACCAATATGCTCTCTTATTGGGTCAACATCGCGCCTCTCCTCAATTCTAACATTAAAACAATTTCTCTTTCTGTCTCATCCACGCGAGTTGCTGAGGTTTTAGTATCCCTCCTACCAAGCTATGGTGTGATGCCCACTCATATTATTTATTGTGGAGGTCCTGCCAAGAAAACTGCGCAAAATCTCCTTCAATTTTCTTCCCTTCAATCGCTACGCCTTGACTTCACCGGACATCCTTTAGAGAGGAGTTGTTCTATACCTGTCATGCACGTGTTTAAAACATTACCCCACCTCACCGAGCTTGCAATAGATCTTCGGGTATATCCAATCTCTCAGCTTGAGAATCCTCCTCTTACACTTCCGAGATTATTGATTTTGCATGTTACCGGAGATGTGCCCGATTTTGGAAAACTTCTCCAAAGTATCCGATGCCCTTCCCTCCAGACGCTAGAGCTTTCGTTTCCTCAGGACTGGAGTTCTGTTGGCAAGGCTCTTTGCGATATTATTCTCCATATCTTCCCCAACCTTCGCCATCTGACGATCAAGACAGTCAATATCCGACATGATCAAGTAGTCCGGATTGGAGAACTCCGTCCACTGTTAGTTGGACTGGATCTGTGGTCATTTCAATTGATTAATATTGGTGGCAACGTTCTCTCCCCTGCTGACTTCAGGTTTTTGATAACATCGTGGCCGCATCTCCATACACTGTCTATCCCATTTAGTGATGGACTAACCTTTGTGGAGGACCGTTGTCTCGTTCCATTGACTCAGAGTACCTGTCTGTATACGGTTGACTTGCCTCTGTGCTTCAAAAGTTTCATGGAATTGTCTCCGAGTATTACAATCAATGGATCCAGCTCCTTCGTGACAGAGATACAATGCTCGAGGTACAGAGGAATCCCAGAGAACCACAGTAGTGTTTTGAAGGTCGCCCAGAACTTGCTTCGCTTGTTTCCTAGACTGAGAAGGATCAGTGGTCGAGGACGCGAAGATGGGAATCTCATTCGAGTACAAGAGACTATTGACACCTTTCGCAAACTTCTCTCGGATCATATCTAGAAACTACATAGTTTGGTATATATTATATTATCAACCATATACTACCCTCTTCCGAGTATCTGACGGATACCTCCTTATGACATAAGGCAAAGTGCTTCTTCCGTTGTTGTGCCAAAGGAAGGGCTGATGGATGCAATACTGAGAAAGACACTTACAATCATAATGGTGATAATGATGACGATACTTACTACCAAAAGTTATTAAATAACTGTGTAAGAGAAATACAAACAAACTGAACATATATACAGTAAAGGGGAAAAAGCAAACTATCAATTACATAAACAATGAATAATATCAGTTCTTTTTTTTTTTTTTTTTCAACAATTTATTACACGGAGCGCGAGGGCAGACCGTGGTAGTTACATCATAACTACTTACAGGCAGACAGAAGTAACATATGGAGGAGAAATAGAAAGAAAAAGAAAGGAAAAGAAAAGAAAGAAAGAAAACAGAAAAAAGAAAAAGACAAGGTTATACATGAGACAATGAAGCAGTTTCTTCTCCAAAGGAAAAGGCATTGCTGTTATATACAAGGAAAAGAACAAAGTGAGAAATAGAGTCTCTTCTTGAATTCCAGTAATTGTTAAATCTTTTACACTCATGTAAAAGATGCCATCTTGATTCAATGGGATATAATCCACATGGACATGAAAATTCCTCCTTAGGGAAAAATCTAAGTCTATATTCACCAATAGGTGCATGATTAACAATAGCTCTTGTAGCTCTCGCACACAAAGAGTTGGAATGACCAAACTATTGTAGCCAAGGGCCACCTTTGACTGAAGATGGTTCAAGATGATCAAAATCATCATCAAAAAGTTCAAGGAATTGTTTTTATTTAAAATCCAATGTGTCAAGATGACAGAAAGTGGACTTAGTTTTTTATTATTTTCTTTCTCATTTTTATTTTCCTTTTGATTTATTTTTCATCTTTTCTATTTTTAGAGCTCTGGGGTTAGGGTTAGAAGTGATCAATCACATCAGTCATATTTGATGGTATAGTCACAACATTGATCATGGGACTTGAGAGAAAGTTGTAGAAGGTTCTAGAACAAGTAACGTCATACAACATGAATACCACATGTTGATCTTATGTACTACACATGGTTGTTTAGGGTAGGGTGCACAGTAGTTAGCATAGACCATTGG
>Ga0157368_1000482_pt1 | contig 18562 bp, 15 predicted proteins | sample AttbisABBM3_FD_113146 | JGI IMG/M metagenome (GOLD analysis project Ga0157368, IMG submission 113146) | Fungus gardens microbial communities from leaf cutter ant in Botucatu, State of São Paulo, Brazil - Atta bisphaerica ABBM3 | ecosystem: Host-associated > Fungi > Mycelium > Unclassified ...
GTTATTTCTTGTCGTCAGTCAATCTTCATCCTTACAGTTGACCGAGTCGAAACCTACTGCTCAAGTCTGACGAATGCCGTTCATGAGCTGGTAAAGTCGAGATCAATCAACTGGGATCGGATCTAGCCTGAAGAGTGCCTGCCCGGAAAACTAGACCCGATGTCGGAGTAGGATTCCCATCTACCAGTTGCTAACCTATCACTGCAAATTCAATCAAGTTGAAATCAAGCAAGTAAAAGAAAAAAATGAAAAATCAATGGCCGCGCAATCAGCGGTAGGCTTGATTGATTGCACTACATAAAAGACTGGTTGCTCGATTGCACTTTCTAGATGTAGATGAAAGTGACGACTTGGTCGTTTATCGTCATTATACGATATTTCCTTGTGAAGCTTGACATTTTGGAATCATCGCAAAAAGAAGTAATCCAACCCACGGAATCGACTTGAATGGGCTATTTGAATCTATATGTGTGCGGCCAAGCAAGCTAGCCAATGCGAAGCGTTCTGTGATTATCTACAATATTATTAGATAGAAATGTTCTTTTCTTCAATAGCGCACCAAATGCGCGCAAAGCCAGAGGGGAGAAAGAAAACTTCCTGCTCATACCGCCTATACCCCCCTGCCCAACTATTAGCAGGTTCTTCAGTCCCGCTCTCGTCGTACCCGAAACCCGAACCATACCTGAGCGCGTCTATCCGTTCCTGGTGCTGCCCGATCCCTAGATGTCCTTCTTCATTCGTGAGAATCCGCCTATTGAACTCAAAACAGGTTCTCCGATGAAGGCTACTCTCCTGGACTACCAACTAACTCTTAGGAGGTGTATGTTCCAAACCTAGAATCCTACTTTGATGGTTCTGGCTCCATTCTATCTACGACGCGTCGAATTGACCAGGAAAAAGAAATCCTGAGTGAATGGATCGAACTCACGAACGAGCGACTCGCCAGACTCGAACTGGCATAGGCGAATGACTCGGATCCAAATTTTCCTATCTATCTTCCGCCAACAGGAGTCGCTTTGGTGACGCAGTTCGGTTGGCGCGAGAAGCCTTCCTACGTCTGCGGCCTCCAAGGTTGTTTTTGGGGAGCCGAAGGCAGCGAATCAGCACCGGCTTTGTTGAAGACTAGTGTGCCCACTAGTTTTCACATTAACACTTTGAATCATGCCTGGTTTTCCTTCATCCATGATGCCTAAGGTGCCCAAGTATGGCTTGTGTCCGGCTTTTCTCAAAATAGTTCTAGTTTTCGATCTTAGGGGAGGGGTCCGTGGTACTTTCGGTCCTAGAAAGCATGGCATGGGACTTTTGGGCGTAACATTCTTTTGCTTGTGCTGGCACCTTGGATGAAATCCGTGTTCTTTCTTTGTTTGGGACGGAGGATTAAAATAAGAACTGCGCCTCACCCCTATTTGAATTGAATGCCTTATACCATAACATAAAAGGAACTGGAACTTCTTAAGAAACCTCTGCTCCGGTATTGGCCGCGCCGAGAAAAGCCTTGAATCCTCTATAGCGATCTCGCCGCCTGCGAACATTCTCTGGAAGCACTTTTAGCACAAGAGAATAAACAGGGAAAGGAGAATGCCAAGGTTAGTGATCAACTAGAAACCCTTTTCAGAGGTCCTCCAGTGAATTAGGTATTCCGCACCTAATCGACAAACATTTTTTCGTTCGTAAGCACTGAGCGTGCCACCCTCAGGGTAATCAACTTATCAAACAACGCGCGATGGAAAGCCATTTATTTAAAAAAATATCCTTACTTTAACAAGTAAGATCTACAATCCTTCCTTTAGCAAGTCAGCTCTACGCCCCTCGATCTCATGCCAATCTTCTCGGTAAAGAAGAACTCTTTCGCACGATCTTAAGAGAGCCTAGTTCCACAAGAGCGTTATCACGAGCCTTTACTTGATGAAAGGCGCCCTGTAAGATGCGCTATATCGACAAGGCGAGGAGAATGCAGCCTAATGTGAATAGCTCAAAACCAAAGCAGCCGCATATAGAAATGGTTGACAGGCAGACCCATTCATGATATCGAATAGGAATGATCATTATCAGGGGATACAGATATGCCATGCTAGTCATGAACCAGGTCATAGATGAAAGATGCTCCAAGCGACCTAGTCTCCTGGTATCAAAGGCTTCCCAGCCGCTATTAAGATGCGTTTTGCAGGACGTAAAGAATTAAAATTATAGGACTCGGTACCAATCCGATACGGCCAGATCTCTCTTATTAGGAAAGTCCACTCGCTGAGTGAAGTCAATTCCTTCCCGCTGGTGACGAGGGACACTTAGCCGACTAAAGCATGAAGAAGGGAATTTCAAAAAGTACGACCATACCACAGCTACTCGAGGACTAGGCGAGCAATTTGAAGAGGTTAGTTTCAATCACTTGCCTCGAAAGCAGAATCAGATATCAGATGCGCCGGCAACCTTAGCCCCGAAAGCCGTAAATGCGAGGTTCTGATAAAGTCAGAGTGAATTGAATGAAGGTATTAGAGAGGGAATTCTTCTTTTTCTCTAAGGCAAAACGAAAGCAAGATAAGGTGTGGAAATGGGAGAACGCTCTCTCGCGATTGCTCTCTCAGAGAAAAACTAAAGCTAACCGGCTGGAAAGTGATCGGTCAACAAAGAAGGTTCAGATTCGTGATGAGAACTCCAATAGTGATGTCGAGATGCAAGGCCAAGCTCATGAGGTGGTCATGCAAGAGCAAAATCAAGAAACAGGTGCTACGGGCCATGCTACCTTCTGAGACAAGCTTCTCAGAGATGCCCAGTCAGAACTCTATTCCAAAGCTGTAATAAATTCTATGATCTATGAAAAAAGCTGTAGCTTGCTACCTTGCTACTATATTCATTCCAAAGTCATTCCTCTCCCCTATAGCTGTAACTCTCCGTAGGAACAATAAGAAAGAAGGATTTCATCGGCAAAGAGTAACGGGTTAGTAGATGTAACTGAAGTCAAGCTATAGGATTGATTTACCTACGCGTACCGGACTACTTCAATGTAATCATAGACATGAGGACCGGCCTTCTAAGACCCAACTCCTACAGTGAGAGGTTCGTAGACGCTCGACTGTTAGGAAGCATGATAGCTCGACCTACAGTGAGAGGTAGGTGTAATGCTCATCCATAGGATGGTTCTCAGAGGTTGCCGTACTCTGGACCAGATAGCAGGTGATCTCCTCCAGTTAAGTTCATTGAGAGCTAGAGGCGGAGCGTCGTAAGGTTTCTAGTTCTCAGGTTCTTCCTCGTGTGCTCTATTCCACTCTACCTCGGGAAGATGAGCTTGCCGACTTTCAAGAGCTGAACTTAGCCCGAGGGAATGTAAGCAAACAAGGGGGCAGTTGGCTCGTAAGCGAACATTCTAAAATCATCGAGAAGGTCTAGTGTAGCGCCCAACTCTAAATCGGAAGATCAGAGCGGACGGAACTTAAACCTATTTTATTCTTTTTTCATCCACCCAGCAAGAAAACTCCATAGCTAACGCGAACGGCTTTCGCTAACGCGCGCCCCTATCTCTAAGGGCCCTTGCTTGTTTGGACAGGTATAATTTAACAATTTGGTCAGCCTTATCGTCACGACGCCTCATCATCTTACGATGAAAAGCAGGTTTATTCCGTGGTAAACCAAAACGAGTAAGCGAGATAGGGTGAGAGTCAAAGTAATTGGGTCGAAATGAGCGTCTCCTTTGCGAGGAGGTTTCGTTGCTTTCGCGTGAAGTGAAGATTGAGGACCTGCAGACGGCAGAATTAGCTTCTCTGTTAAGAAGGATTTCTCCCTATTTGTTCCATTCTCAATGGTTGGTCGGTTGGCCTCCGGCCGGGATGCTTTAGTTTATCGGATCGATCGCAGTGGTCAAGTGCGCTGGTCTCTTTCCCAAGTCGCAGGGGTACGGGTACCAAAAGCAGAGGAAGCAGTTAGTCCAGCGGAGGAATCAATAGATCTAGTTGGTTTAGAGCAGACAGAAGTTCAGTCGTTGGTTTTGTTGCTTTCGTGATAAGGGGGGGGAGTGGTGACCAACCACAACCCGATCCAATGTGGGTACCCCGGCTTTCGCCTATTTACCTATAGAAGGGCTTTAGAACTGACTAAATACAGGTTGAGCTGTATGTGAACTAACCTCTTCCTTTTACAGCCAGACAACCGGCAGAAAAGCCGGGCATCTGAAGAACATAAGATCCGAGTTGCCGCCAGGCATAAAGAAAAGTAATATTGTCAACTAGGGCAATTGGCACAACCAGGCATCTCAAACATGGATAAAGGGGGAATCCGGCTTTCATTAGGATTCCATTTTTTTCATCCGAATGGCAAGGCTTGCTAACTAGCAGGATCGGTTATGCCATAAGTAGAGAGACCTTCGGAAGATTAAGGCACAACTCCTAACTCACTAATTCTCACAACAGTTAGTCGACCGAGAACACCTAACTAACACTCGCACCATTTGGCAACCTATCGGACTCGGCAAGGTCACTGACGTCTGGCAACTACAAGAAAACAATGCTCACTCCTAGTTTGAGTCGTCGAAGGCAAGGCAGCGAGTGAAGGAAGAGGAAAGCTATTAAGACGACTTTTAGCTACAAGCCCTTATAGCGTAATTAAGTCAACCAACAAGCCGATTGCGCAAACGCCTTAAAAACTATAGTAGCGGCTAGCTCACTAGCTGATAGAGATGCTGCCTCAAAAGCGGAAAAAACAGCAAGATACTAAAAAAAAAGCAAGGAGCGGAGCTTTACTTTACGAAGCGAGCAGCAGACTAGCTTACACCTTGCTAATGACATAAGTAAAGACACCAGCTTCAAAGCCCCTTGCTTGTAAGTAAGAGGTAGGTGACTAAGCAACTATGCTACTATTCGCACCCCAACCTAAAACCGACTACTGGAAATCCTACTAAGGGCGGGCATTATGATCAGCAACTCACTCTATGGAGAATTGCATTGCCGCCGCATATAGCATGGGGAATCTGGTTAGCGCACCCACATTTAGGAACAAAAGAAAGACTGACGAGCATTAAAATCTGTCTTAGCATTCTCCTTCGCCTCAAGACTAAGATCGTTGATGAAAGCAAGTCTGGAAGACCAGAAAATAAACTCCAGCGGTCCTCAGCTGGATTAAGCTAAGCTCCGACGGCTCTTAAAGAGGGAACCCCGGACTCTTACTCTTTCTTCGGCGGGAGAACGAACTTCTGCTACACGAGGACTCGGCGGCTCTCCTATTCCTATCTCATTCAGACTTTGATGACCTCTCTTTTTCAGACTAGCTTTCAAACCTAGGGACGGTTGAAGCCTATTAAAGAAGGGCCTGCCTTACTCTTTAAAGTAAGCAAGCTTCACCCCTCTTCTTTCGTCTATGCTTTGGGTAAAGCGGCTAAATCCTATGGAGAAATTCGCTACGTGAAAGCTAAAAGCTAAGCTAGTCGAATCCGTACTCCTTTCTTATATCCCTCGTCTCCCATAGCCAATGGCTCATTCGCTTCCTGGAGAGCTGGGATAAGACTCAATCAGCCTATTGGTTTGGTTCTTTCGAGTCGCTCAGAGTAAAATCTATCTCATCTTATTTAATGATTATAAAATGCCATTCATCAAAGAAAGTCTCTCCCTCACTGTGGTCAGTCTGCTTTTCTGCTCATCAAGCTAATAAGTAGCCTTAGCGCATAGCGCATCCGACAGCCAGCCCTATGAACTAGCTTACCAGCTCGACCTTTAACGACGGGACAACAAAGAAAGGACATTTCACCGAAGAGCTCTAGACCAATAGGCCAAGTTACACGGCTAAAAGGAAAGCGCTCGGCTCGCTCCAAGCATTCCGCTCTATAGTTCTCTTGAATACTTCCACCTATCAGCCTGTGACCCTCCCCTCGCTGAGGGTGTCCTTAGGAGCACCTCCAACGGTAGATCTGAGTCTTCGGACGACGACTATATGTTTGAGACAATCTCCGGTTAGTTACGACAGGCTTCCAAGGCCTTTAGTAACCAAACTCTGGGAAAGACCCCAGCGCCCACCCTCGGACCAACTAGATTGGCCCGTCAAGGAGAGCGGAGATTGAAGTATTTGTCATCCGGTGGTGGATTGTGATGGGGAATACCCAAAGTAATCCTTGGATTGTTATATACAAGTTACCCTCTGGCCACTTTCGCATAATTAGAGTGGTTTGGGGTTCAATTCCCCCCTAAGGTTTACTCCTTAGGAAAGTAACAAGTATATGGACTCTGTAGTTCAATAGCTGGAAGCAAGCAATACCAGTTGCGACCACGCTATCCTATCAGAGCCTGAAATGGGTATGATCCAACACCAGCTTCCCCATTAGTATGGGGGCTTGGTGGAAAACCGCGATGACGATACCTAAGTCTTCTCGGCGGAATCCCTTTGAAGGGATTCGACCAGTCTGACCCTGTCATAATCGACAGAACCAACCGCATGATCAAGGATATGCGGTGGCGAGAACGCCGCGGTTCCAAGATATTGACCTCTCGGTCACAAGAGAGATAGGCAAAAGCGGTGGAGATGAATAGAACTCATATAGTTTCTAGGAGTCTTCTTGTAGGAAGCCAATCCTACAGCTTTAGCTACCCAACTTAGTGTTGGTGTTTAGGGATCCGGACATGCCCTGGACACCATGCTAATGTCTGTGGACTAAAGGAAGCTTAGCCGAGTCTCTGCCTACATTAGTGACTATTTTCACTAACTAGGTCGAGGGTAAACGGTCAGATGGTCTCGAGCAACCCCCTCATTAGGGTTAGCGAGTTCCAGCATTTAAATTGGTGGTCCAATAATATTTCTAAGGACCCCATGCTGTTGGCTAATCATAATGACAGCCATTCGCTTTACTTTTATGAATGGTTGAAAGGGAAGCTCGGCTATAAGAATTTAGGTGCACCTGAAGGCTCGCCCCGACTGCTTTCATTTAGCTGCTAAGAGATAAACAGGATCTGACAGCGTCTTCTCTAGGCTGATCCTACCCGTGGGAACATACTGAGGAGAGCTAAGAGTTAAAGGCTTGTTGAAGAAAAAGAGCAGAAAGCAGCAAGTACTATTAGAATCCATCCCGACCGTGTAATAGAAAACTAAATGAAATTCCCGCGGCCTCTCATTCAATTCTCTAGGATTCTCTTCCTGATCTTACACGGGTATTGAAGACAAAGGCTGAAGAGCTTAGGCGCCTAACTTCGAATAGAAGTTACAGAAGCCGGAGAAGACACTAGAACATTACTGCAGACAGAGCAGACATGGCAACAACGTCAGCTTATCTTGAAGCGATATAAGCTCTAGTATAGTAGGCTTAAGTCCCCGGGTCTTCTATTCAAAATTTAGCCCGAGAAAGGCATTCTTTTGTTGCGGGGAATCCGATTTCCTTCTCTTTTCAAGCCCCGGAAAGCAACAAGAAGTCAGTTGGAAGCAGGAGATAAGTCATTCGATGTTCTTGAGACAATACCGCCCGGAGAAGTTGAATGCTACCTCAGCCGGAATGAAATATCATATGAAAAGATAGGTTTAGCTTCCGTCAGCCTAACAAAACTCTAACTAAGAAAAAAGACAAGGAGGAGAGCTTTTTCCTCTTTGGGCACTCCATGGCTCTGTGAGGGCCATCACAAACAGCTCGTCTCACAGAATACTTCTGGGCTCGCCTCCCGTTGTTCTCTTTCGTGCTATCGGTTGTAAAGTGCTGCTCAAGCTGAGCTAACTACAGGTCCGAATGAACTGGGACACCAGACCATTCTTATCTTATGCGGAAGCAAGCCCTTTGTTTCTATACGAGTTTTCTTCAGTTGCTTAGGGTGAGCAAACCATTCACCTTCTAAATAGGAGTCTGTGGACATCCATTTACATCATTTCTTTGAAAAGCTCCTACTTCATTCTTTTCCTTTCCCACTTCACGGAAGAACCGGGAAAAGTAGTAGCCTAGGAGGATGACCCTTCTATCCAGAAAACTTCGCATCATGAGCAGTTTTCTCATGCGGATAAAGAGGCTTTCTCATCCAATGCTATTCCGACCTCGCTTGGTTAAACAGCCTTTCATAATCCTCTTTTCTTATCTCCTACTACTACTACGGTACGGCTATTTTAGATCGGAACGAAGAGGAGCCCGCCCTTCGCCCTTGGCGTAGAGTAAGCCGCCCGCTAGCCAGCCAATACCTCTTTTTTATTCCTTCTTTCACCTACGCTTTCTCCTTCGTCTTCTTCGCTTAGGCTTTCTTTGGGACCTCGCCTTTCTGGACCTAGCCTTAGAACAGGACCGCTTCTAGCCTTGAACCAGCGATAGGGACAACCTCGGCTTTCGAACCGAACTATTTAGCTGCTTTGCCTTCAGCTTTTTAACCTTAAACTTCAACCACAGGCACTGGATCACTTTCTCGAACTAGCTCACTTCCTTTTCCTACTACGTACGAGACAGGAGACGAGACTGGGCCCACTGCTTAGACGGGAACAAAAAGGGGAAATGAAAGCCCGTTCCCGATTGCCTTTGATTCTCTTCTCTGAACTTAACTTAGGCTAAGATTGAGTTGAATCCGCTTCTCTTCCGTCTTTCTCAGCTCGACTTTCTGTTGCCGAAGCTGTCTTGAAGCCCTTCCTTTCATAGGATAGAGCAAAACCCGCGGTTACTTCGCTCAATGCGCCTTATTCCTTTGTTTGAATGCTCAAGCCTAGAAAGATCATTCGTTAGGCAGACGGGTAGAATATGATAAGAAAGTCAATAGGAATTGTCTCTACTCTATCACCTTAAGGTGAAGGTTAAAAGCATGAGACTGAAGAAATTAGGCATCTGTAGCAAAGGAAGCAGTCCCACGCCTTACCTTCCATAGGCCCTTCTCTTCGAACTTTCTATCTGGCTGGGCAAGATAAGATCTTCTTTGAATAAAAGGCAGCTATAAGTCAAGTGGAGAATCAGCTCCTCTATTTTCACGAATCCTGTTCTCGATAGTAAATGAAAAGAGTGGCCAGGCTCAAAGAGGAATCGCCCGAAAGCAAGGGAATCCATTCTGCTCTGAGATGCCGAGAATCTGCTTTTGGTTGGTGCTTCTATATAATATAAGTGATCTGTTCATCGCCCTTCGAAATAGAATAAGAGAATAAAGCTGTTAACCTAGGTCGGATCAACGCGTAGAGAAATGCTATCCGACTTATTCACTCGTTTACTCGCTATTCCATGTCGAGATTGAGTTGGTGTTCAGTCGAAAAGAATGAATGCATTCCGAGATCGAATTAGTGATCCACCCCTGATAACATTTTTTACAAGGAATGTGACCTATCTGATAGCGAGACTTCTTCGGTAGCTTAGTCAGAAAGAGACCAAACACAGAAGTAATTGAATCATAGTTACGTTGCCCGGTCATTCGCAGTGAAATCTTCCCTTATTATTCGCTATATCAGAGAAAGACATAGAAGAAAGTAATTGACCCAAGTCCCACAATCAAATTGAGGAGCTTTATCCGTTGACTCACACTAATGAATAATGAACTGTGGAATAGCAGGATGCGGAATTCAGTCATTTCTCTTTTGATTATTCTACGCTTGTGGTGTGGTACCATCTCCTTATCCCGAGGCGGGGCTCTCTTAAGTAGTCTCCGAAGCACAATGAAAAGGAATTCACCGCTAGCCAGGCCAAGGACTCTAGTTCCATCTCTCCAATGGATTGATTCCTCGACAACGGATAACTATGACTTTCAGGCCATGCTCGGGTCTGCCCAGGCGTGGAAGGATTCTTAAAACCTGGGTGAGCCAAAACATCTCATCTTGAACCCAGATTGACTTCCCTGGTGCAGACTTTATATATATACGGGAGCACCTTCTCTTTGGGATGTAGTGCTAATAGTCAATGCCAGAGTTTTATTTTATTCAAAAAGTTCTTATTTTGAGCCCTATCTTCTATATTCCAATGATGTTGTGGATATAAGTTTGCAGGCCCGCGAATCTATGATTCAGTTGATCAAGCATCACCTGCACAAAGCTCAGCACCATATGAAGCAGCTGGCTGATAAGCATAGAAGTGAGAGGCAATCTGCAATTGGAGTCTCGTTTACCGTGACCAAATGGGGAGGTATCACCACGCGTGAACATGCTGAGGTTATTCTCTGTGCTGGTGCCATTGGAAGCCCTCAGCTTCTGCTGCTTAGCGGCATTGGCCCCAGGCCTTATCTCTCTTCATGGGGAATTCAAGTAGCCAATCATCTTCCCTATGTTGAGCAATTACTCTATGATAATCCTCGTAATGGGATTACTTTTGTCCCCTCAATTCCACTTGAGCACTCACTGATTCAAGTTGTGGGGATTACAGATTCAGGGGCTTACATAGATAACAGCTTAAAATGTCATTCCCTTCGCTTCCCCAGCCGCTGCCTCTAAGAAGCAGCTTTACTTTAAAGAGGGGCAAAAGCAAAGGAGAGAAAAAAAGGGGAGCTTAACATATAAAAATCGGTTACACACTAAAGGAAAGATAGATTCTAGTTAGCCTACCCGACTACACAAGATATTCTACATGTGGTTAACAAAAGAATCACTGGTTATTGGCCTCAAGGCAGAGACGAGCTGGCTAGACTCTTATCGAAATTGCGTATAGAAAGAGATTCGTCTTGAAAGCTAGACAGACAATTTCTATGTTCACAGGCGCTTCCCGTCTTCATTGAGATTGGGTTGGTGTTCAGTCGAAAAGAATGAATGCATTGATTGCATTTCCAGTGAGATGTCCAAGAGAAAGGGAACGAGGGGAAGAAGCGACGAGAACAAACAAACAAACCTGTGCCTATGCGGTTAAAATAATGGGCGCGACGAGAATCTCTCAATTCGAGATGTTAGAAGGTGCAAAATCAATGGGTGCCGGAGCTGCTACAATTGCTTCAGCGGGAGCTGCTGTCGGTATTGGAAACGTCTTCAGTTCTTTGATCCATTCCGTGGCGCGAAATCCATCATTGGCTAAACAATTATTTGGTTATGCCATTTTGGGCTTTGCTCTAACCGAAGCTATTGCATCGTTTGCCCCAATGATGGCTTTTTTAATCTCATTCGTATTCTGATAAAATAAATAGTGGCTTTTCTTTTACTTTTACCGGTGGGGGAAATTCCGGAAAAGCGGCCATGGACTTAACTAAAAATCAAAACTAGAAAAGGCCCATGGGAAAGAAAGGGAATGGGGAGGTGGGCCCTTTACTTTATAGAACTGGCGACATTTTTTCATACCTTTGCTAAGCATGTCCTTGAGGGCCTCAATGACGTCACCCTCGTTGCAACAATTGGTGACATAGGGGGGATAGCCGGACAGATAAATTAGCCTTCACGGGGCTCCCATAGGGTCTATTCCACCAACATCAACTGAGGCAAGAGCGTCTTTCACAGCTGATTCAACAACCGCCATTCTTATTATTTTATTCTCCCGGAATCAGAAGCAGAAGGCTAGGCACCAAGGCTACGAAACTAGGCTATGAAAAGCAATCCGCCCAATGAGCTACGGCTAGATGAGCTAAGGCCAGGGGATTCCTCTCTAGAAATTCCTTAATAAAAGAAGACAGGATCTTCTACTTATTTTATGCCAACTGCAACTGATTCCACTTGAGCAAGAGCAGCTTGCCCAAGAACAAGAAAGAGATATGCGAAATCAACCAAGACAAGCACACCGCAATCAACAGGTAATCCCGCATCTGATTGTTCATTGAGTGCGGAGGAAGCAAATGTAGAAAAAGAACAAGCAAGAAATGGATAGGAAGCAATCAAGTCTCTTAGTGAGTATGGTAATCTGGATAGGCAGTATGGTGGGAGATAAAATCCCACCTTTCTTAGGTGGGTATGAGTGTATCTTGATAGCCCATGATCAAAGAGATAGGTATGATAAATTCAAATGATAACGAAATTAATTGAAGGATTCACTCCAGCGGGGCGTACCGTGAAAACGGTTTACGTACAGCATGTCATGCTGTGTACGTCCTGATCGCAAGGTCAAGATGTATCCCAAAAGGGGCAACAATGGTGGCTTGCTTCTCTTTGGGCCGTCCATGGGACAGGATCCCTGGTCTAAGAGAGGATAGTATACTACTGGCAACCCCACTCGGTTAATGGATGGATTAACACGAGACCCTTAGATTGACACCTTAGGGTGCATTCCTTATGTAAAAGGTGTCACCATCATGTCGATGTTGCGGAAGTCATTATTGAAGGTTAGTCCAATTATTTCAGGACTGAACCACTCATTCGTAGGTATATCCCCCGGCCCCATATGAAACTTCCTTATCCTCGTCTTAGGTCTTAGGACGCTCCTTTCTAATATAAAGAAGGCTCGAAAGCAAGCGTAACGGAGCCCAACTAGCTCACTACGACAACGAACAAGAACGACTACGCTATGAGTGCTCGCTTTGTATAGATAGCATTGCAAGCTCTTATAGTCGAGCAGTGCTCACTAGTCAAGTTGGGAAGGCCCAGCGAACTGTATTGGTTGGGTTCTTCCTGAGTAGACGACAAGAACATAGGACGGGGGTGAGATTCTTTGCCAGCATTCGCTAAGCGTGTAGAATAGTCAATGGGTCTGGCTACATGAACCATTGCAACTGCTAGTCCTTCAAGACGTATTGAAAGCAGCACATCAATCAAAGAATAGACCACTAGCAATAGTTGTGCACGAGCTTCGAAAGAAAGAGAGATCGAGTCACTAAGCAGAGAATTAGATCCGAGAGCGAAAGAGATTCTTAAAGTTCTCCCACGGGGCAACCCAGCCTTTGAAACAAGTTCTCAAATCAATCTATTCGAGCCCTTGAAAGCAGTAGAATTTCATGTGTTAAGCATAGTGAGAGTGACACAGATCTCCTTTTTTCAAATAGGGAAAGCAAATCCTAATCATCAGGTAAGATAGGTATAGTACGAAACTTCCTAAAAAAATGAAACTGTATCAACAAGAGCAATCGCAGCTTATTCATCGAGAAGCCACTCGCGGCACACTGACTAGAAATCATCTGCGAGAAGGTCTTCTGGCACAGGCATGCTACTAATCGATTCTTTGGTCATTCGTGATCGAATACAACCTAGGAAGAGTTGTACGCCTACATAACTTACCTCCCAGACCAAGGAAAGAAAGTATCAGATCTATGTAGTTCTCGACCCCTTTTGTTAAACCAGTTCCTGTACGTAGAATCAATCCCATTCTGTAAAGTAGTCTGGTGGATGGGGCACTTCTGTGCGCTGTTTGCTTTTTGATTGCAGCTAGCGCGCTTTACTAAATAGAAAGGAGCGGAGCAGCTCGACGTAAGGAGAGCTTGTTTAGTAAAGTACAGTTAGCAAGGCTAACCCTGGTTGGTTCATGTTGGGAAACCCAACGGTCCAGGCGCTCGGAAAGTGCTCCTCCAGCTTAGCGTAGAGGGATAGGAAGATATGGGTTGATCAAAGCCGGCTGAAGGCGGAAACGGGGACGAAAGCTCAGAGACCATTAGTTCAACTTCTCTACCAGAAGCGGGAAGAGCCTCTCCAGCCTTAGGGGAGACCAAAAGACCCCTTTCTCTACTTAGCCTAGGGCAGCAGATCTCCCTCTCTATAACGATAACGGAAGGAATTGACATCTAATAAGAAGGAAGGATCTCATGTCAAAGTCAAAGAATGGCAAGTCTGATCTTAGATTCTGTCACAACCGATTCTTATCAATTTATGGCATCGGATCGGCTAAGTACCTTTATTCGTCTAGGTCCTGCCTTAGAATGAAGCCTTTCTTTAAGCTATCTTGGATACTTTTGAGACTCCTTCGTGAGCCTTCTTTGGTTAGGCTCATGAATGAGAAAGACTTGAGGAATTCCTATTTTCTTTCTTCTACCTTCCACTGGTCCTCAACTCTCCTCTATCTGGCTTCTGAGATTGGTTTCGCGCTAGCATAATTCGTTAAGTTTAGGAAACTCTAATGTAGGCACGATTATGACATCACTTGTGATATAAAGACCAAAGTCTGGATTCCGTCTGCGTCGACGTGGCTCAGGTCAAAACCCCGAACATTTCCCCCACTCAGGGATCTTGAAATGGAATCGGATCATGTAAGCCGCTTTTCATTGTATAGGGCCATGCCTTCATAATTAGAATAATCCATCTTGGAGTGAGATGGGCTGGGGTGCCTGCGGAAGGCACAGATGATCTTGAAACAAGCTTCTTCTTCATTCAACAAAGCATAAGTAAATGATTGCAGACCAATTAAATTAGGCTTGAAAGAAAAGAAAATCCGATTGAGTAGGCCTGTGGAAGACAAGGAAAGAAAGGATAAAATGCCGAGGTCTACTCATCTTTAGATCGGAAGTCACCTATTACAGAAGGTTAGAGTACCACCATGCAACCTCCATATCCCATATCGAATGCGGAGCAAGACCGAAAGAGGTTTCGTGAATCCATTACATCGCACTCTTCATCTATATAAAAGGGAACCGAGTCCCAGTGGAGACAATGCTTCCCGAGCGTCTCCCAACCCGGGGGAAAGTTTAGTGAACGTTGTTCTCACCCAATCGTTTAAATAAACGAAATTCGGCAACTGTTCAGCGCACCCCCAATTACTGTATTTTCTTCCTTTCGTGACATATTCCATAATATAAGGGCTCTGGCTAGAAGGCCTAAGTTCCATTTTCCCATGCATTAGACACAAGGCACCCGTAAGAGTCGAAATCAGCATGACGGTTCGGTTCGATCTCCTAAACAGGAAAGGCGTCATCATCCGGCTAGGGCTGAGATCTCGATGCTTCTATGTCTCATTACCTGCTTCCTTTTTCGCGCCAGCTCCAGTCGTCCCTTTCTATAAAAGAAACAAGGAATTGACAAAGCCAACCGGGAGGTGAAAGCACTCCGCCTATGGTGATAGCGCGCCTTGTAAGAGAACTGGGTAGTTTTTCCTTTCCCTCGCAGTCAATGCGCTTGGCTTTCTATTCTATTGAATTGAACGAGAAAAGGCCCGGTAAATAAGTAGGATAGATAGTTACCCGACTCAGGCCTTGAAACAATGACCCGGCAGAAGTACTCCAAGGTGGCAGACGTCCTACACGCCTAATGTAAAGTGAAAGTGTCTGTGGTTTGATAGAACCAGGGTTTGGGAAAGCTAGTGCCTTAAGCAAGTACAGAGCTAGATTCAAGGTATATAATATACAGAAGTAACTAGCCACGCCTGCCATACCATTGATTTAATTATAAAATTACCACAAAGAGAAGTCTTATAGAAACCTCCCAACTAGAAGATGTGTGCCATTAATGCGGTGAAAAAGGAAGGAGTGTAATACTTGGAACGAGCCAAGAAGAAGGAAAGAAATGTAGCGAAGTCGGGATAGGTAGAAGGGGGGAACTCACCTTTTAACTAAACTCGACCTAAAGGGAGAAGGAAGCTTGTTAGAATTAGAAAAGGAAGTCACTGAATCAAGTCCCATTTTGATAGTGAACCCCCATCATCCATCAATGGAGGAAGGCGTTAAGGTAACCTCAAACCCAGTTGATGAAGGAAGGCATCTCACCTCTGGTATTACCAAAGGGCTCCACAAAGGGTGCCCACCAAGCACAGGTGAAGGAATGAGGTTCAAATCGAATATGGGATGGGAGTTAGAGACCCGCAGGGTAAACAGGAGTTCCGCTAAATGATACCGGCGCAAGGTCAGTCAATTCTTTCTTTAGGATAGATCCCTAGTGCCATCGATTTAGCTCTTGGAAGAAGGGAAGTTTCATTTTGAAGAGTAGGCATAAGAGGTCTTGGAGTTGGCATTAGCCCCGTTGGCGCTACCCAATAGTAGGTAGTTGTTAAGTAGCTCTTCTTAGTTCGAGTCGGTGCCGGTAGCCGTGAACTCTTCTTTCTCGATGGGAAGAATAGGGTTGGTGTGGCGTAGCCAAGTCAATGGACTTTCCTTTCTTGCTTGAATTAACTTCCTGCTCATTGACTATTGGGATAACTTTCATATGACTATGTTAAGGTTTCAGATAACCCGGCTAAGGCCTCCCATTAGCGATTTCATACCAGTTGAAGGACCCACGAGGCGGTAACTAGAAGGGAGGAGTGAATCCCCGGGGATTTGTAATAGGAGCAATTCCGTAGTTACCTTTCAACATATACTTAAAAAAGTATATCAAATCCTACGCAATCCCAAACTCCTAACATGCGCATCTCTAGAAATGAGTTTGGTCAAAGGGTCAGCAACCATTTCATATACTTCATAACCAAATGAAGTGAAGTCGGGTGTCTATGTAAGTCTTTTTTATACCACGGAACTTGAGATCCTTTGCGCAGCCGGGTTATCTGAATAGATCACAACGGCTTTATCTATATGTCCCGGATGTCCAAACTTTGCAAGAATCTCCTTAACCATATAGCCTCCATCACTGCAACTGAGCAGGCTACAAACTCTGATTCCATCATGGATAAGGATTTCCTTCTTTCTTACTACACCACGTAATGGCTCCTCCGCCAAGTATGAAGGTGTAGCCAGAAGTGGGTTTTCTTTCATCCCTATCAGCAGACCCATCTGAATCACTATATCCAGTCAACTGAGATTTCCACCTTGGTAGCACAAAGCTAGTTTTTTGGTTCCGTTTGATGTCGAAATTTCCTCTTTACTGCAGCTCAATGAGCACTTTCTGGATGACTCTGATATCGGCTAACCATCCCAGCACATGTCGGGTCGAGTACACAACATAGCATACATCAGACCAGACTACCGACTGCGCTTTCTATACCTCCTGCAGTCCCTTGCTTTTCGTCACATTCAAGCTTAGGAAAGAGAGTCAAGATTGTATTGTCTCTAGGTACCAATAGACTGAAATGGGGCATTCTGTCCATCTAAGAGTCTATTCTAGCAAACCAAAGGAGACCCAAGCAGCTTATTTGTCCTAACAGGGATTCATTCGTGAAACCTATTCTGGCATATGCCTCTTCCTTCTTTCAAAGATCGGATTCAACAGCTGTGGATTCTGTGCATCCTCAGTCTGTTCCCCGGATCCGGATAAAGTAGCTGATTCAAAAGGATAAGATTTATAAAAGGGAGTTCCCTTTATCTTCCTTTCCAAGTGAAAGCTAGGTTTTCTTTCTTCACAGCTTAACCACACTAAATCAGTCTAAGCCGAAAAGCAATAAAGAAGGCTAGCTTCCCCATTCCACATGACTGCCATAAGAGGTATGAAATATCTTCCTAATTAAAGCAAGCAATCCAAGTCCTGATAAGACCAATCCAGATTAGAACCTTAGTCAATTAAGAAAAGGGTCCTGACTCTCTTTCGTTCCCTTCATTTCTCTCATAGTATGGATGAGTTCTTGGACGAGAAGAATATATTTTTCCTTTCTTTCTCTAAAGGCTAGAAAGCTGCTTTGAGCAATGAGCTCATTGAGAAAGAGCCTGATAGGAACCAAGACTATAACGACATTGCACAAGCTAATGGGAATCCTTGATCAAGCTAAGGAGTGAAGACCAGAAGGCTTCTATTCATCTCCCTAGGTCTAATCCCCGAGTGAAATTAGAACTTTCAGAACACAGGTAGGCGGAGATGATGATTCCAGCATTTCTGGGGCTGAAGACCTTAAATCTCTTTATAGAATGAATGAAAGGATGGCATTCTGAATTTCCCAGTCATCCAGCATCCAGAGCCAGAAGAAAGAATATGAAAGCAAGTCTCTTTACATACATAGGCGAGTAGATTATGGCAATAAGCGGATCTCTCTCTTAATCTTAAATAGTCGACTAGGGTAGTGGGAGGGTGAAGCATTAATGTAGTTCCACTCTCAAGTCTCAAGAAGTACGCCCTAAAGTCAAGGACTAGCCTTAGACTGCCCTCAATCTCTTATCACTTGAAGGAACCTGGCTAGCAACCGGAAGGAAAGCTAGATCTTAATAAGAGATAGCCTGACCCTCATTAGACGGACCTGGCTCTGGCTTAGAAGAAGGAATTTCATGAAATGTCACAGAAGTCGTAGAGATAAAAGTAGGACTAGATGACTCAAAAACGCATTGAAAGTAGATCCCTCTTCAGCAGTGCTTTCCAGTTTCCTGTGTGCGTCTTTCTACCATATTTTTGGTTGGTAAACCCAACCGAACCTAGGATTTCCCACAAGTCTCCCCTTTTTGGTTGGGAGCAGAAAGAAGAATGGAAGAACTCGAGATGGACAGCTTCGTTGCTTTGTTAAGCTCAAACATTTCCTTTGTCCTGTTTGTGATATGCGCAGTACTGGTTTTCTCTTTTTTTCTACTATATACATACGACCGGAGTTTCCGGGTGCATCAGCAGACCATAAAGTGGGCGCACGAACACAATGTGCGCCCGGGGGTTCGATTTCTCTATAAGATCCACGTAGGACACGATGGGACCACATTGGAGCCCATCCCCCTTCCCCCTACTCAATTAACTACTCAATTAAAAAGGGAGGAATAAGGAAACCCGTTATTACAACCTGGTTCGAGGACACGATGGTCAGTGCAGTGAGATGTCCAAGAGAAAGGGAACGAGGGGAAGGGCCGTCGCTCAACGGATAAAAGTGACTCTAGGGATAACAGGCTGATCTTCCCCAAGAGCTCACATCGACGGGAAGGTTTGGCACCTCGATGTCGGCTCTTCGCCACCTGGGGCTGTAGTATGTTCCAAGGGTTGGGCTGTTCGCCCA
>Ga0157368_1000483_pt1 | contig 18558 bp, 12 predicted proteins | sample AttbisABBM3_FD_113146 | JGI IMG/M metagenome (GOLD analysis project Ga0157368, IMG submission 113146) | Fungus gardens microbial communities from leaf cutter ant in Botucatu, State of São Paulo, Brazil - Atta bisphaerica ABBM3 | ecosystem: Host-associated > Fungi > Mycelium > Unclassified ...
AAAGGAAAAAGATATCTTCCAATTGGAAAAACCTCTTCTAAATTTTCTTTTCGATTATAAACGATTCCATGGTCCATTGCGATATATCAAAAATGATCTATTTGAAAATGCTGTAAGAAATGAAATGTCACAATTTTTTTTTCATACATCTCAAAGTGATGCAAAAGAAAGAATATCTTTTACGTATCCATCTAGTTTATCAACTTTTCTTGAAATGATGCAAAGAAAGACGCCTCTCTTCATAACAGAAAAACTCTCCTATGATGAATTGGATAATTATTATAATCATTGGAGTTCTATTAATGAAGAAAAAAGAAAAAAACTAAGCAATAAATTTAGAAATAGAACCGAAGCTCTAGATAAGGAATTTATTGCTATGGATGTACTCGAAAAAAGGATTCGATTATGTAATGATGAGACTAAAAAAAAATACTTACCTAAAATATATGATCCTTTGCTGAACGGAGCCTATCGCGGACAAATAAAAAAAAAAATTTCAGAATCAATCAAAAAGAAAAATGACACAAAAAACTACATTTGGATAAATAAGATTCATGGGATTCTTCTTAATATTAATACTAATTATCCAGACTTTGAACAGAAAACGGATCCATTTAATAAAAAATCCTTATCAACTGAAATTTTTTTTTTTTTTAACTTGATGAGTCAATTTTCTGGAAAATCGGCCTCAAGTTTCAATTTTAAAGGACTTTCTTTATTTCCCGAACATGAAAAAAAAGATTCCGAAGATAAAAAAAAAATGAAATTTTTATTCGACGCAATCCTAATTGATCCGAACGATAAAACAATTAGAAATAGAAAAAAATGTATTGGAATAAAAGAAAGCAGTAAAAAAGTTCCTCGATGGTCATACAAATTAATTGACGAGGTAGAATACCTGGAAACAGATGGTGACACAGAGGATTATGAGATTCGTTCAAGAAAGGCTAAACGTGTAGTTATTTTTACTGATGACTCCGAGACTGACGATACGTATACGGATACCAAGAATACTGAGAATTCTGATGAAGAAAATGAAGTTGTTTTAATACATTATTCCCAACAACCTGATTTTCGACGAGACATAATCAAAGGATCTAGACGCGCTCAAAGACGTAAAACTGTTACTTGGAAACTTTTTCAAGCAAGCGCGCAGTCACCTCTTTTTTTGGACAAAATTGACAAACCCTTTTTCTTTTCTTTTGATATTTTCGAGACAATGCAAATATTTTTTCTTTTTCAAAATTGGATGTGGAAAAATATAGAATTAAAAATTTCGGATTATACAGAAGAAAGAAAGCAAAACGAGGAAAAAAACCGTATAGAAATAGCGGAAGCCTGGGATAGCATTATATATGCTCAAGTAGTAAGAGGGTTTTTATTAGTAACCCAATCGTTTATTAGAAAATATATTCTATTACCTTCATTGATAATAATTAAAAATATTGTCCGTATACTATTATTTCAATTTCCCGAATGGTCAGAAGATTTAAAGGATTGGAATAGAGAAATGTATATTAAATGCACCTATAATGGCGTTCCATTATCCGAAACAGAATTTCCGAAAAACTGGCTAACCGAGGGTATTCAAATAAAGATCCTTTTTCCTTTTCGTCTGAAACCTTGGCACAGATCTAAGCTACGATCCCCTCAAAAGGAAAAGGATCCAATGAAAAAAAAACAAAAGGCGAAAAAAATGGATTTTTGTTTTTTAACAATTTTCGGAATGGAAGTAGAATTGCCCTTTTCTTCTTCTCCCCGAAACCAACTTTCTTTTTTTGATCCCATTTTTAAAGAACTTAAAAAAAAAATGAAAAATTGTAAAAAGAGTTTATTTCTAGTTCTAAAAGTTTTAAACGAAAGAACTCAATTTTTTCTAAATATCTCAAAAGAAAGAGCACAATGGATCATCAAAAGTATTTTCAAAAAAATTCTATTTCTAAAAGAAAAAATAAAAAAACTATTACCATCAAATCTTTTATTTCTATTTCGATTGAGAAAAATATATGAATTGAAGAAAATGAAAAAAAATTTAACAATCAGTAACAGTAATCCAATGATTTATGACTCAACCATTCCAATTCAATCTATTAATTGGACAAATTGTTCATTGACAGAAAAAAAAATAAAAGATCTGAATGATAGAACAAAGACAATCATAAAACAAATAGAAAAATTTACAAAAAACAAGAAGAGGGGGTTTCTAATTTCAGAGAGAAATATTTGTTCTAAGAAAACAACTTATGGTGATAAAAGATTAGAATTACAAAAAAATATTTGGCAAATATTACAAAGAAGAAATGTTCGATTAGCCCGTAAATCACATTATTTTTTTCAATTTTTCATGGAAAGGGTATACATAAATATCTTTGTATGTATTATTAATATTCCTAGGATCAATGTACAACTTTTTCTTTTATCAACAAAAAAAAAAATTAATAAATACATTTACAATAATAAAGAAAGAGTTGATAAAAAAAATCAAAGTATAATTCACTTTATTTCTACTATGAAAAAATCAATTTGTAATATTAGTAATATGAATTCACAGAATTTTTGTGACGTATCCTCTTTGTCACAAGCATATGTATTTTACAAATTATCACAAACCCAAGTTATTAACTTAGATAAGTATAAATTAAGATCTGTTTTTGAATATCATGGAAGACGCCTTTTTCTTAAGAATAAAATAAAGGATTCTTTTTTTAGAGTACAAGGAATATCTCATTCCAAATTAAAACATAAGAACCCTCCCAATTCTGTAATGAATCAATGGACAAATTGGTTAAAAGGTCATTATCAATACGATTTATCTCAAAGTGGATGGTCTAGATTGGTCCCCCAAAAATGGCGAAATAGAATGAATGAACGTCATGTAGCTCAAAATAAAGATTTAACTAAATGTCATTCATATGCAAAAAAGAGATTAATTCTTTATAAAAAATACGAAACAAATCAAAAAAAAAAAATGAAAAAACAATATGAGTATGATCTTTTATCATATAAATCTATTAATTATGCAGATAAGAAGGACTCATATATTTATGGATATAGATCGCCATTCCAAGTAAATAATAACCAAGTGATTTCTTATAATTCCAACACGCGTAAAAACAAATTATGTGATATGATGGATGATATTCCTATCAAGAATTATATAGTAGAAGATTATATTCTAGATATGGAAAAAAATATGGATAGAAAGTATTTTGATTGGAGAATTCTGAATTTTTGTCTTAGAAATCAAGTGGATTTTGGGGCTTGGATCGATACCGATTATTATTTTACGCTTCATCAAGAAATCAACCCATCCAATCACTTTTTTGATTGGATGGGAATGAATGTAGAAATACTAAATCGTTCCATAGCGAATCGGAATTTTTTTTTCTTCTCTAAATTTTTTATCTTTTATAATGCATATACGAGTAACCCATGGATCATACCAATCAAATTACTTTTTTTCAATTTTAATTTAAATCAAAATGTTAGTGAAAAGAAAAACATCACTGAAAAGAAAAAAATAGATATTTTTAGACCATCGAAAAAAAAAAAATCTCTTGAATTAGAGTTAGAGACTCGAAATCAAGGAAAAACAGAATACGCAGGTCGAATAAATCTTGAAGCATCTCTCTCAAAGAAAGAAAAAGATGTTGAAGAAGATTATGCAGGATCGGACATGAAAAGGGGTGTAAAAAAAAAAAAATACAAGAACAAGATCGAAGCAAAACTTAATTGCTTCCTAAGAAGGTACTTGCTTTTTCAATTGAACTGGCGTAATTGCTTAAATAAAGAAAGCAAAATAATGAAGACTATCAAAGTATATTGTCTCCTGCTTAGACTGATAAATATAAAAGAAATTGCTATAGCCTTTATTCAAAGAAGAGAACTAAATCTAGCTATTATGAAAATTCAGAATCAGAATCAGAGGGATTTAACTCTTACAGAATTAATCAAAAACGAACTATTTAATATTGAACCAATTCGTCTGTCTAGAAAAAACCACGAACAATTTATTATGTATCAAACCATAAACCTTTCGTTGATTCATAAGAGAAAACACCAAATTAATAAAAAATATCGAGAAAGAAGCTATATTGATAAGAAGAATTTTGATAAATCCATTACAAGAACAAGAGATCAAAAGCTGACTGAAAAAAAAGAAAAAAATCATTATGATTTGCTTGTTCCTGAAAATATTTTATCCGCTAGACGCCGTAGACAATTGAGAATTCTAATTTGTTTCAATCCTAAGAATAGAAATAGTGTGTATAGAAATACGGCAGTTTACAATGAGAATAAAGTGAATAATTGCTGTCAAGTTTTGGCTACAAGTAAAGATCTTGATAGAGATAAAAAAAAACAAATTAATTTAAAGTTATTTCTTTGGCCAAATTATCGATTAGAAGATTTAGCTTGTATGAATCGCTATTGGTTTGATACCAATAATGGCAGCCGTTTGAGTATGGTAAGGATACATATGTATCCGCGATTGAAAATTCGTTAATCTACATTTTTCTTTTTTCTATTTCCCGTAACATATCTGGTATGTAAAGACAAATAGATGCATACACACATTGTCTTACCTTCTATTCTGAGGCATGATACTAATTCAATGATATATCCATAAGATCTATAAATGAATCAACAAAATCTTCTTATTTGAAGTCTACAATTTTTCTTTTGTGAATACATAAATATAGTATTTTTTGTATACATGAATTTGAAAAAAAAAATCAGGAATTCTTAAGAAAATTAAGATTATTGTATATACCAAATTGAAAATGAGTGTCATTATTATTACTGATCAATAAAAATATTTAGAATCTATAAAAAGGGGGGGAAGAGAAGTTTTCATTTTATGGTAAAAAATTCATTTCTACCAGTTATTTCACAAGAAAAAAAAGAAGAAAACCGGGGGTCGATTGAATTTCAAGTATTCAACTTCACCAATAAGATACGAAGACTTACTTCACATTTGGAATTGCACAGAAAAGACTATTTATCTCAAAGGGGTTTACGTAAAATTCTGGGAAAACGGCAACGACTCCTGTCTTATTTGTCAAAGAAAAATGTAATACGTTATAAAAAATTAATAAATCAGTTGAATATTCGGGAATCACAAACTCATTAATTTGAAGAGTCATTTTGAATTTTGAATTTTGAATTATTCGATTTATTAGATCTTGAATTTTGATGAACTCATTTTTGTTTTAAGCAATTCATCGAAGAATGAATCGAGGAAAAACCTATGAATGCCCCAACTACAAGAAAAGACCTCATGATAGTCAATATGGGTCCTCATCACCCATCAATGCATGGTGTTCTTCGACTCATTGTTACTCTAGACGGTGAGGATGTTATTGATTGTGAACCAATATTGGGTTATTTACATAGAGGGATGGAAAAAATTGCGGAAAACCGAACAATTGTACAATATTTGCCTTATGTAACACGTTGGGATTATTTAGCTACTATGTTCACAGAAGCAATAACCGTAAATGGGCCGGAACAGTTAGGAAATATTCAAGTACCTAAAAGAGCCAGCTATATTCGAGTAATTATGTTAGAGTTGAGTCGTATAGCCTCTCACCTACTATGGCTGGGACCTTTTATGGCAGATATTGGCGCACAAACCCCCTTCTTCTATATTTTCAGAGAAAGAGAATTAATATATGATCTATTCGAAGCTGCCACAGGTATGCGAATGATGCATAATTATTTTCGTATCGGAGGGGTAGCGGCTGATCTACCTTATGGCTGGATAGATAAATGTTTGGATTTCTGTGATTATTTTTTAACAGGGGTTGTTGAATATCAAAAACTTATTACGCGAAATCCTATTTTTTTAGAACGGGTTGAAGGAGTAGGCATTGTTGGTGGAGAGGAAGTAATAAATTGGGGTTTATCAGGACCAATGCTTCGGGCTTCCGGAATACAATGGGATCTACGTAAAATTGATCATTATGAGTGTTACGAGGAATTTGATTGGGAAGTTCAATGGCAAAAAGAAGGAGATTCATTAGCTCGTTATTTAGTACGAATTGGTGAAATGGTGGAATCCATAAAAATTATTCAACAGGCTCTGGAAGGAATTCCGGGGGGGCCGTATGAGAATTTAGAAATCCGATGCTTTGATAGAGAAAAGAATCCAGAATGGAATGATTTTGAATATCGATTCATTAGTAAAAAGCCGTCTCCGACTTTTGAATTACCGAAACAAGAACTTTATGTGAGAGTTGAAGCCCCGAAGGGAGAATTAGGAATTTTTCTAATAGGGGATCAGAATGGTTTTCCTTGGAGATGGAAAATTCGTCCCCCCGGTTTTATCAATTTGCAAATTCTTCCTCAGTTAGTTAAAAGAATGAAATTGGCTGATATTATGACAATACTAGGTAGCATAGATATCATTATGGGAGAAGTTGATCGTTGAAATGATAATTGATACAACAGAAGTACAAGCTATCAATTCTTTTTCCAGATTGGAATCTTTAAAAGAGGTCTATGGAATTATATGGATACTTGTCCCCATTTTTACTCTTGTATTGGGAATCACAATAGGTGTACTCGTCATTGTATGGTTAGAAAGAGAAATATCCGCAGGGATACAACAGCGTATTGGACCTGAATACGCCGGTCCCTTGGGAGTTCTTCAAGCTCTAGCAGATGGAACCAAACTGCTTTTCAAAGAGAATCTTATTCCATCTAGGGGAGATATTCGTTTATTCAGTATTGGGCCATCCATATCAGTCATATCAATTCTAGTAAGCTATTCAGTAATTCCTTTTGGTTATAACTTTGTTTTAGCTGATCTCAATATCGGTGTTTTTTTATGGATTGCTATTTCGAGTATTGCTCCCATTGGACTTCTTATGTCAGGATATGGGTCAAATAATAAATATTCCTTTTTGGGTGGTCTACGAGCTGCTGCTCAATCGATTAGTTATGAAATACCATTAACTCTATGTGTGTTATCAATATCTCTACGTGTGATTCGTTGAGACAGAAACTTTTCCATGCTCCTTTCTTTTCGTCTTTATTTCTTTTCTTCTTTATAGGAAAGGGGTAGACAAAATTGAATAGATATCCGGATTTTCATTATTTTTATTCGGAATTCGGGTTGATGAACTAAATTAGATAGTTATATGAGTGAAATAAAACAGCTTCTATTTATTCATTTACATTCATTTCCATTTAATTTACATTTATAAATAATAAGAATATTCGAATTGAATATATATTGAATTTTAATGAATATATATACATATATAGATATAGAATTAATATACTATGATTTGAATTTCATTTGTAGTAAAAAAATTGAGTCTCATTTTCTATGTATAAGAATTAAGTGGAAAAAAAAAATTATAAAATTATAAGCGGAAGAAAGCGTTTACCCCAAAATTGGTTGATTAGTCATCCTGTCTTGAAGCGGGCTCAAAAGACCAACCTTATTGAATTTTCACTACCGTTTGTATGAATTACCATACATGTATTACCATAAAAGGGGATTGATAAAAAATAAGTGGATGATTAGAAACACCAAGATACACAAAGGATTAGTAATGGAGATTATGTAAATTCCCCAAACCAGCATTTCTGCATAATATAAAAAGAATACTAATTGGGGCTTTAAGTTGGTAGAAATAATCAGGCAGTACTCCCCACAATTCCGATCCAGAGTATGCTCCTATCCACTGATTAAATAATTTACTATCATAAACGAAAAAATCCTTTAATTTTTTTTAAGTCCCCTTTTGTTTTGCACATAAAAAAAAAGAAGAATAGGAACGAAAAAAAAAAGATAATATAATACAATTAAAATAAAAAAAAAAGAGGGATCCCTTTGGATTCTTTCTTATATCCATATTCATGAAGATACAATTTATGTCATAATTCATAAACTAGTATCTAATTTTTTTACGTAATCGAAAACGATGGGTTATTGATAATTCTAAAAGAGTATTTTATTGAAGAATTCAATTATTACTCAACAAATTCAAATTATTAAGGGATGAGATTAATTCAGACGTACCTTTTTGGATTTATTATTTGATTATAACAGACAGAATTGAATTGGTCTAATTCAGGACCGGCCAATAGATTGGAATCCTATCTATCCTAGGGATATATCAAGATAAATAAGCGGCCCGGTCCTTAGATTTATTTATGGCCTTCGAGGAGCCGTATGAGGTGAAAATCTCATGTACGGTTCTGTAATAGCGGTGGGAATAGTAATGTTATCATCGACTAGTATTATCTAACAGTTTAAGTACAGTTGATATAGTTGACGCGCAATCAAAATATGGTTTTTGGGGATGGAATTTGTGGCGTCAACCTATAGGTTTTATCGTTTTTCTAATTTCTTCCCTAGCGGAATGTGAAAGATTGCCTTTTGATTTACCAGAAGCAGAAGAAGAATTAGTAGCAGGTTATCAAACCGAATATTCGGGTATAAAATTTGGTTTATTTTACGTTGCTTCCTATTTAAACTTATTAGTTTCTTCATTATTTGTAACAGTTCTTTACTTGGGCGGCTGGAATATCTCTATTCCGTACATATTCGTTTCTGAGCTTTTTGAAATAAATAAAACATGTGGAGTTTTTGGAACTACAATTGGTATCTTTATTACATTAGCTAAAACTTATTTGTTCTTGTTCGTTTCTATCACAACAAGATGGACTTTGCCTAGGCTAAGAATGGATCAATTATTAAATCTTGGGTGGAAATTTCTTTTACCTATTTCTCTCGGTAATCTATTATTAACAACTTCGTTTCGACTGTTTTCCCTGTAAAAGATTGATATTCTATATTCATAACTTGTCTTAAACAAGAGAAAGAAACAAAAAAAAATATTCATAGATATTCACGATATGTTCCTTATGGTAACTGGGTTTATGAATTATGGTCAACAAACAGTACGAGCTGCAAGGTACATTGGTCAAAGTTTCATGATTACCTTATCCCACGCAAATCGTTTACCTGTAACTATTCAATATCCTTATGAAAAATTAATCACATCGGAACGTTTCCGCGGTCGAATTCATTTTGAATTTGATAAATGTATTGCTTGTGAAGTATGTGTTCGTGTATGTCCTATAGATCTACCCGTTGTTGATTGGAAACTGGAAACTGATATTCGAAAGAAACGATTGCTTAATTACAGTATTGATTTCGGGATCTGTATATTTTGTGGTAACTGCGTTGAGTATTGTCCAACAAATTGTTTATCAATGACTGAAGAATATGAACTTTCGACTTATGATCGTCACGAATTGAATTATAATCAAATTGCTTTGGGCCGTTTACCAATGTCAGTAATTGACGATTATACAATTCGAACAATTCAATTCAAATAAAATTCTTTTTTTTTTTATTTTTTTTATTATAAAATATTATATTGATTTTTATTTAAAATTATATTTATTAAAATAAAAAAAAATATTATTTATTAATAATATTAATAAAATAAACAATAATAAAATTAATAAATCAATATTAATAAATAAATAGAATTATTATTTATTATTTTTTATTATTATATATATAATAATTTATATAATATATATAAATTATAAATTTATATAAAAAATTTAGAAATAATATTCTAAATATATATTCTTCTAAATATATATTTAATAAATATAATAAATATATTATAAATATATTATTTTATTTATTTTATAAATTAAAATTTAAATAGAGTCCAGTTTAATATAGTTTATAGTTTCGAACTACCCTTTCGTATAAAGAATGAGATTAGTCCTAGAACTGTACCTATATCACTTCACACTCCTTAGGATTTCATTCAATTCTAAATTTAGTATATAAAATTTTTTCCTGGTCGTATCAATAAGGTCATGAAATTTTGATTTATTTATCTTTTATTTTACATCTAATGGATTTACCTGAACCGATACATGATTTTCTTTTAATCTTTCTGGGATCAGGTCTTGTATTAGGAAGTCTAGGAGTAGTATTACTTACCAACCCAATTTTTTCTGCCTTTTCGTTGGGACTCGTTCTTGTTTGTATATCTTTATTCTATATTTTAGCAAACTCCCATTTTGTAGCTGCAGCACAGCTACTTATTTACGTGGGAGCTATAAACGTTTTAATAATATTTGCTGTGATGTTCATAAATGGTTCAGAATATTACCAAGATTTTCATCTTTGGACCGTTGGGGATGGAGTTACTTTGATGGTTTGTACAAGTATTTTTGTTTCACTAATAACTACTATTCCAGATACATCATGGTACGGGATTATTTGGACTACAAGATCAAATCAGATTATAGAGCAAGATTTGATAAATAATAGTCAACAAATTGGAATTCATTTATCAACAGATTTTTTTCTTCCATTTGAACTCATTTCAATAATTCTTTTAGTTGCTTTGATAGGTGCAATTGTCATGGCTCGCCAGTAAGAATCGAACTAGTAACCTCAATCTAAATTACACTTTGTTCTATTTTATCTCCATTTCATTTCTTTTGAATTTTATATGTGAATGGGAAAGTGAAAGATTGTTTATGTTTCAAATAATTTTTTCTTTGATTTATTACCAATATATTCTTTTGGTCTGTACTTGTTATATTCTCGAGTCAATCGAATCTGTTGAATTGTTGTTCATATTGAAATGAATCGAAATTGATAAGGAGTTGGTCAATGATGCTCGAGCATGTACTTGTTTTGAGTGCCTATTTATTTTCTATCGGTATCTATGGATTGATCACGAGCCGAAATATGGTTCGAGCCCTTATGTGTCTTGAACTTATACTGAATGCGGTTAATATCAATTTCGTAACTTTTTCTGATTTTTTTGATAGTCGCCAATTAAAAGGAAATATTTTTTCAATTTTTGTTATAGCTATCGCAGCCGCTGAAGCAGCTATTGGACCGGCTATTGTTTCATCAATTTATCGTAACAGAAAATCAACTCGTATCAATCAATCGAATTTGTTGAATAAATAGTATTAATAAAATAAGAAAAATTCTTCGAATATTGAAATTCGAATTTTTATCAATTCAAATTCGCATGTATGATACACACCGCATGATCATGTTTGCGAAAACGTAAGAAATCAAAGTATCTTGGTCCTCTCTTATGAATTGATCCAGAGGTAGATTGATTAAAAAATTTCTGGTAAATCATTGATTCGTCTGGTGTCGAAATATATGATTGATTTACAAGTTTACTAGATCGAAAATTGCTGATGTTCAAAAATTAATAGATCCAATGTCACATTCAGTAAAAATTTATGATACATGTATAGGATGTACTCAATGTGTCCGAGCCTGCCCCACAGATGTATTAGAAATGATACCTTGGGACGGATGTAAAGCTAAGCAAATTGCTTCGGCTCCAAGAACAGAGGACTGTGTTGGTTGTAAGAGGTGCGAATCCGCCTGTCCAACGGATTTCTTGAGTGTTCGAGTTTATTTATGGCATGAAACAACTCGAAGTATGGGTCTAGCTTATTGATACGTTTCAAAAAACCACACACGAATACGATTTTTTTACTGACAAAAACCCGTTCTCAAAATAGAAAAAAAATCTTTTCTATTTTGAGAACGGGTTTTTCTGGTCCAAGTGTATCTTATTTTTACCACGAATTTTTTTCCTTGGTTAACAATAGTTGTAGTTTTGCCAATATCCGCGGGTTCCTTAATCTTCTTATTTCCCCATAGAGGAAATAAGGTAATTAGGTGGTATACTATTTGCATATGCTTAATAAATCTCCTTCTAACAACCTATGCATTTTGTTATCATTTCCAATTGGACGATCCATTAATCCAATTGACAGAGAATTATAAATGGATCAATTTTTTTGATTTTTACTGGAGATTCGGAATAGATGGACTCTCTATAGGACCTATTTTACTGACGGGATTTATCACCACTTTAGCTACTTTAGCGGCTCAGCCGGTTACTCGGGAATCCCGATTATTCCATTTCCTGATGTTAGCAATGTATAGCGGTCAAATAGGATCATTTTCTTCTCGAGACATTTTACTTTTTTTCATCATGTGGGAATTAGAATTAATTCCTGTTTATCTACTTTTATGCATGTGGGGGGGAAAGAAACGTTTGTATTCAGCTACAAAGTTTATTTTGTATACTGCGGGAAGTTCCATTTTTTTATTAATGGGAGTTCTCGGTATCGGTTTATATGGTTCCAATGAACCAACATTAAATTTTGAAACATCAGCTAATCAATCGTATCCTGTGGCACTGGAAATAATATTCTATATTGGATTTCTTATTGCTTTTGCTGTCAAATCGCCGATTATACCCTTACATACATGGTTACCAGATACCCACGGAGAGGCACATTACAGTACTTGTATGCTTTTAGCCGGAATATTATTAAAAATGGGAGCATATGGATTGGTTCGAATTAATATGGAATTATTACCCCATGCTCATTCTATATTTTCTCCCTGGTTAATTCTATTAGGTGCAATTCAAATAATCTATGCAGCTTCAACATCTCTTGGTCAACGTAATTTAAAAAAAAGAATAGCTTATTCTTCGGTATCTCATATGGGTTTCATAATTATAGGAATTAGTTCTATAAGTGATACGGGACTCAACGGAGCCATTTTACAAATAATTTCTCATGGATTTATTGGTGCTGCGCTTTTTTTCTTGGCAGGAACGAGTTATGATAGAATACGCCTTTTTTATCTTGACGAAATGGGCGGAATGGCTATTCCAATGCCAAAAATATTCACGGTTTTCAGTATCTTATCAATGGCTTCTCTTGCATTGCCGGGCATGAGCGGTTTTGTTGCAGAATTGATAGTTTTTTTTGGAATAATTACCAGTCAAAAATATCTTTTAATGACAAAAATACTAATTACTTTAGTAATGGCAATTGGAATGATATTAACTCCTATTTATTCATTATCTATGTTACGCCAGATGTTCTATGGATACAAGTTTTTTAATAAAGCGAACTCTTTTTTTTTGATTCTGGGCCGCGAGAGTTATTTATTTCGATTTCTATCCTTATACCGGTAATAGGTATTGGTATTTATCCGGATTTCATTTTCTCATTATCAGTTGACAAGGTCGAATCTATTCTATCTAATTTTTTATAAATAGTTTTCATGAATAAATGACTAAAACCACAAAATAAAAAAGAGCAATAAATCCTATTTTTTTTTTAATAGTGTTCATTGTACAATGAAAAAAAAATATTTTTTCTTCTCTTAAAAAAAAATGAATTGGAATTGTAACCGGATATTTTTGGTGTTTGTGAGAACCCCTTGAATCACTACATTACTTGATTTAAAGGGTTCTCGGCAGTTTATGCGAAGTTTTCTTATACTTATATATTATATATATGCTTAATATGCTTACTATGTTTGTATTTGTCAGGCCCTTTATCCCTTTACTCACTTTAATTCAATTAGATGTAAATGAACCATAACTATGTAGTCCTATTCCTAATAGATTGATCCCAAAATAACATATCCAAATTATAAGAAAGCCCATAGAGGCCACTATGGAAGAATTTACACCTTCCAATTTTTTATTTTTTCTAGTATGTAAATAAATCGAGAATATGGTCCAAGTAATAAACGACCAAGTTTCCTTTGGATCCCAATTCCAATATGATCCCCAGGCCTCATTAGCCCATACTGCTCCCGAAAGGATACCTATGGTTAAAAAGATAAAACCTAGACTAATAATACGATAACTCCAACGATCCAATTGTTGAATAAATTGAGACCTGTAATAATTTCTATAAGAAAGAAAAGAAGTGTTTCGTAAAACATTGTTTCTTTCATTCATGTATTGGATCTCAGCAAAAGAAAATGACTCATTAAAAAAAAAATTCTTGTTCTTATCAATATTTCTTATTATGATTTTTCGAAATGTAATGACTAAAAGAGCTATTGATAATAATGATCCACATAAAAGAGCTGCATAGCTCAATACCATCATACTTACGTGCATCATTAACCAATGTGATTGTAGAGCGGGTACTAATATTGCGGATTCATGCATTTCAGTTAAAAGCCCCGAAGTAGCAAAGCCTTGGGTAAAAATAACACTTGGTGTGATTATTGTGCTTAAATAGTTTTTAAGCTTTTTAAAACCAAAACCTGGAACTATATGAAAAATTGAAAAACCCCATGAAAGAAAGATTACTGATTCATATAAATCACTTAATGGTAAATGTCCCGAAAAAATCCAACGAGCAATTAATAATCCTGTTATACAGAAAAAAGTTACTATCATGCCTTTTTTGGACGAATCGTATAGTACTAAGATTTCATTGACTAATAAGGTTATCAAACGAATTGCAATTACAATTGATACGACCGAAAACGATATATGAGTTAATATATGCTCTAAAGTTAAAAATATCATATAAAAAATTAATAAAAAAAAAGATTTCCTAATTCTAATTATATGAATAGAAATCGGGAATTGACTTCATTATAGGACTTACTCTTTTCGAAAATAAGATGCCATGCCGCCACTCGGACTCGAACCGAGATGCTCTAGCACTGCTTCCTAAGAGCAGCGTGTCTACCGATTTCACCATAGCGGCTTGCTCGAAATCATAATAACCGATTTTTAGTCAATCGTCGAGATTGAAAAAGTCGATTCAAATGCAATATTTGTTTACTAAATTGAATATTTAGTAAACAAATATTGCATTTGAAAAAATAAAATTAAAGAATTTGAATTAAAAAAAAAACCAATTCTAAAATGGGGTCAATTTTTTATTGAACAGTTCAAAACATTAGCAAATAGAAATTATTACTTATATCTTATCTCATTTTTTTTTAGTTTGTATAAAAATATCTGTAAAATTTAAAATCTAGAAACTAAAAAGAAATATATAAAAAAAAGAATATAAAGAGCCAATAATCATAAAAAAATTTCAATATACAATATATATAGGATTCTTTGAAATTCGACTTTTGAGTCTAGCTAATTCAGATTATTCCAATGTTTGTATTTGTTGCACAAAAAAACTTTTTGAGTTCCCCGTAGAAAGAGATTTCGCTAACGAAAAAGCTTTCAATGCTGCCCAATATCCCTTCTCTTTCCAAATTGTTTTCCGAATCCTTTTTTTTGATATAGAAGTGCGTTTTTTTGGAGCTGCCATTCAAAAATTAGACTATTTTATTCATTGTTATAGTTGGATGTGAAAGACATCTATTGTTCAAAATGAATTGTTCTTTAATTAGTCATTAGCTATTAGCTATTTGTTTTTCTAAATTAGACTATTTTACTCTTCTACTCTTTAAAAAAATGTGGATATGTAAAAATCATATAGTCTTTTTTTTGTTCCTAGTAATCTTTTATGTAATTCTTACAAAAAAACTTATCTCGGTCGATTTTCGTTGTATTGCATTTATACATGGAATAAAATACATTGAAAAAGTTTAAGAACCCAACCCTTATCTTTATCCTGCTTACTTGGTCGTTTAAAAGATACACGATTTTAAAAATCATGTATCTTAATTCCTTTTTTCTAACTAAAGTAAACTGTTTTTACAAATTTTTTCCAAAGATAGATGTCTTTTTATTGGAATGGAAAAAAATCAATTAGTGCCAAAACGAATTAACGATTCGGAATTAAAAAATACAAAAAAAATTCTTATTTTTTTGAGTCATATGGATTGTTTTTTATAATTCATATCAAAATAAACTACTGTTTTTAGTTTTGGTGTAATTATTTATTCACACTCTATGGATATAAATTCTTGTATAATAATAATTTCAAATTTGTATTAAAAAAAAAGAAAAAAAAAAACTTTTTTTTTTTCACTAGTAATTTGGTCATATCATTTGACCCATTTTCACTTCGTACTTTGAACTATTGAAGAACTATTGAAAATATTGCACAAAAATTCAGAATAATTAACAATAGAAAATTCTATTTCTATCTTAATCTTAATTTTTTGATTAACTGAACCCTTTCAAAAGAGATCAAATTGGCGAATAAGAAATAAAACTCATTAAGAATAATTTTTTTCTTTTTTTTTTTTTTTTGTATGGAATATACACATCAATATTCATGGATCATACCTTTCCTTCCACTTCCAGTTCCTATGTTAATAGGAGTGGGACTTCTCCTTTTTCCCACGGCAACAAAAAATATTCGCCGTATGTGGGCTTTTCCTAGTGTTTTATTATTAAGTATAGTTATGATTTTTTCGGTGGATCTATCTATTCATCAAATCAATACCAGTTCTATCTATCAATATGTATGGTCTTGGACTATAAATAATGATCTTTCTTTAGAGTTTGGCTACTTGATCGATTCACTTACCTCTATTATGTTAATATTAATCACTACTGTTGGAATTCTGGTTCTTATTTATAGTGATAATTATATGTCTCATGATGAAGGATATTTGAGATTTTTTGCTTATATGAGTTTTTTTAATACTTCAATGTTGGGATTGGTTACTAGTTCTAATTTGATACAAATTTATATTTTTTGGGAATTGGTTGGAATGTGTTCTTATTTATTAATAGGTTTTTGGTTCACACGCCCTATTGCAGCAAATGCTTGTCAAAAAGCATTTGTAACTAATCGAGTAGGGGATTTTTGTTTATTATTGGGCATTTTAGGTCTTTATTGGATAACGGGTAGTTTGGAATTTCGGGATTTGTTTGAAATATTCAATAACTTGATTTATAACAATGAGGTTAATCTTTTATTAGTTACTTTATGCGCTTTCCTGTTATTTGGCGGTTCAGTTGCAAAATCTGCCCAATTCCCCCTTCATGTATGGTTACCGGATGCTATGGAAGGGCCTACCCCTATTTCCGCTCTTATCCATGCTGCTACTATGGTAGCGGCGGGAATTTTTCTTGTAGCCCGACTTCTTCCTCTTTTCATCCTTATACCTTCCATAATGAACGGAATCGCTTTTATAGGGATAATAACAATAGTATTGGGAGCTACTTTAGCTCTTGCTCAAAAGGATATTAAGAGAAGTTTGGCCTATTCTACAATGTCTCAATTGGGTTATATGATGTTAGCTCTAGGTATGGGCTCTTATCGATCCGCTTTATTTCATTTGATTACTCATGCTTATTCAAAAGCATTGTTGTTTTTAGGATCCGGATCCATTATTCATTCAATGGAAACTATTGTTGGATATTCTCCAGATAAAAGTCAAAATATGGTTCTTATGGGCGGTTTAACAAAACACGTGCCAATTACAAAAACTTCTTTTTTAGTGGGTACACTTTCTCTTTGTGGTATTCCACCCTTTGCCTGTTTTTGGTCCAAAGATGAAATTCTTAATGATAGTTGGTTGTATTCACCAATTTTCGCAATAATAGCTTGTTTCGCAGCAGGATTAACCGCATTTTATATGTTTCGGGTCTATTTACTTGTTTTTGAAGGATATTTCAATGTTAATTTTAAAAATTACAATGGAAAAAAAAATACCTCATTCCATTCAATATCTTTATGGGGTAAAGAAAAAGAAGCGAAAAAAAAAAGTATTTATTATCTTTATTAACAATGAATAATAATGGAAGGCTTTCCTTTTTTCGAAAGAAGGTACATTCACATCAAATTGATACAAATAAAAAAAACATAAGACAGCTTTTTATTGATATTACCTATTTTGAAACTAATAACACTACTTTTCCCCAAGAATCGGAAAATACTATGTTATTTTCTATGCTTGTATTAGTACTATTTACTTTGTTCATCGGGGTCATAGGAATTTCTTTCAATCAAAAAAGACTAGATTTGGATATATTATCCAAATTGTTAATTCCGTCTATAGACCTTTTACATCAAAATTCAAATAATTCTGAGAATTGGTATGAATTTTTGACAAATTCAACTTTTTCGGTCAGTATAGCTTTGTTCGGAATATTTATAGCGTCTTTTTTTTATACGCCTGTTTATTCATCTTTACAAAATTTCAACTTACTTAATTTATTTTCAAAAAATGTTTTTAAAAAAATTGTTGCAGATAAAATAAGAAATGTCATATATGATTGGTCATATAATCGTGGTTACATAGATGCTTTTTATAAAATGTCTTTCATTAATAATGTAAGAAGATTAGCTCAAATCAATTCTTTTTTTGATAGACGAGTAATTGATGCAATTCCAAATGGGGTGGGTATTACAAGTTTTTTTCTGGGAGAGGTTATAAAATATGGAGGAGGTGGCCGAATTTCTTCATATATTTTATTGTATTTTTTTTATGCATTAATCTTTTTATTAATTTATTTCATTTAATTATTTATATTGTTATATTGAAGATTTTTATTAATATTTTTAAATTCAATTTTATTTAATTTATTTGAAAATGAATAAATAAAATTTTAATTTAATAAATTTAATAATGTATTATATATTTTATTTATAATATTAATTATAAAAATGGAAATCCATAATAAAAAATAAATTTTTTTTTCATTTTATTAATCATTTCTTACAGCATTTTCAAATAGATCATTTTTGATATATCGCAATGGACCATGGAATCGTTTATAATCGAAAAGAAAATTTAGAAGAGGTTTTTCCAATTGGAAGATATCTTTTTCCTTT
>Ga0157368_1000484_pt1 | contig 18501 bp, 24 predicted proteins | sample AttbisABBM3_FD_113146 | JGI IMG/M metagenome (GOLD analysis project Ga0157368, IMG submission 113146) | Fungus gardens microbial communities from leaf cutter ant in Botucatu, State of São Paulo, Brazil - Atta bisphaerica ABBM3 | ecosystem: Host-associated > Fungi > Mycelium > Unclassified ...
CTTTATGACATCACATCATGTGACATGTCATGTGACCACAGTCATGTGCCTCTTCATTGTCAATAAAAAGAAAAAGAAATTCAAAAGAAAAGAAATATAAAATCAAGAAAAATGTTAGTCCTCACATGCATCATAACACAAACCATGATATCTAATTGTTATTTCTTAACTTTCATTGCTCTGAGAGTTGAAACAACTTCTTGGTCCATTCACTGGTTTAGTTCCTGAACTTTTGTAACCAAGCATTCATTTCCTTGAGATTAGTAGGACATGGCCCATGTCTTGAATATTTCTACTATTTGCTCCCATCATTAACATATTTATGTAACTTCAAGTCTATGATTACAATAAGTAGGCAGGTATCTTCTTTCTGTCATTCCCAAAACCTCTCTCTTGTTTCTTTAGAGATCCCCTTGACCTTTCCTAAGACAAGTTTGATCTTCTCACAGCCTTGAAATTTCCTTGGACAATTTTCACAGTTGATCCCTTCTGTTCCTTGTTTAGTACTTTCCAGTGTGCCTTGATGGTCTGTCCACATAGTAATATGAAGATGGTTGAGAAAAAGGTGATGATAATTTGAGTCGGAATCATAGTTGTAGATTGGGGGTGTTCCCACATGTTGTGTCGAGAGGGGTTGTAAGACTGAGATCTCAGTCTTATGTTACAAAACCTCGCAGTTCAGTGTTTGGAAAAGGGATATTTATAAGTGACCAGACTGAGACCAAGGAATAAGTTGCGCTACTATTACTCTAAATACAGTTTCACGTGAATGACTCGAGTCGTAACAGGAGGGAGAAACTAGGTCCGGTTTCTTCTGCCTGAGAACGTATTGGTTATCCAATCGGTGCATTGGAAGCAGCGGCCAACAAAAGCGAAGAACGTAGTAAAAAAATAAGCAGCTTGATAATACAATTATGGAATGACACAAGAGTAAGAGACACGTGGATAAGCATCTAGAGTCATTGTTTGAATTCCTAGACCAATATTTTCTGGAGGCAAGAAAGAGAACAAACAGGAATCTCCCCATGCCAAATGATGCCAATTTAGTCGGAAGATACAACACTTGAAAGTGACGTTCCAGGTTATGAAGGCCAATGAAAATTCTCATTACCAGGGGACCAGGGACCAAATGGCTCCATTCAAGTTGCCAATTCACCCAGCACTGGGCATCAAACGTGCATCTCCTTCGGAAGACAGACGCGCATACCGCCATGCACGCTACGATCAAATGACCGCTGAACCGCTGAACCTCCAATGACCCTTGGTTGATAGCCCTCAAAGTCTTGATTACTCATACTGAAATAAAACCTTCCATGATCTCAACAGCTTCTCCTCCTAGTTCCACTTTGCTTACTTCGCCATCAACTCCAATCTCAACATGAGTTTCGATATCACTCCTTCTTCCCATTTCTACTCCTTGAATGATCTCGAACCTCCACCTGCCAGGGCCCTTCCTCTTACCAAGCCATCCGGCAAGTGTCGAAGCCGCAGAACCAGTTGCAGGATCTTCCAAAGTTTCCAGGAACATCCTAGTCCTCACAACTCCGCCCCCGTCTTCATAAAAGGCATACAGCCCAATGAGTCCCTGCCATTCACCCAACCATGGCACCTCAATCCTCCGCGTAACACCTTTCAACTTTCTAAGAGCGTCTTCGGAGTTGAGTCTTAGAAGAACAAAATTCATTCCCTTGACAATAGATGCAACTGCCTCTTTGCCGCCTATACCACTGGCATAATCCATAATCTGAAGGTCAGATTGAGCAGATCTGAACCAGGGAAGTTCAATGGACTTGTGTTCCTTATAGTCGACTGGAACCTGCAGGCGAACTTTCCCAGAATCTTGAAGGATAGCAGGGATGTCACCGGCTTTGGTCCTCAAGGTAATCTGCTTTCTCTCCTTTCCAGCAGACTTTGTTAGTAGGTACCAGCTTGATCCAACAGTCGGGTGTCCAGCAAATGGTAGCTCCTCTTCTGTGGTGAAAATATCTATTTTCACAGGTATATCGGATAAAGCATCAGGAGGAGTATTATACATGAAAACCGTTTCGGAGAGGTTGAACTCGCGTGCGATGAGCTGCTTCTGGTCCTGAGATAATCGGACAGATTCCGAAGCAGGGACATGAACGATGGCGAGTGGATTTCCGATAAATTTGGTTTTCGTGAAAATGTCGATAATACGAAAGGTAAGTCTGGTTTCAGGCATGTTGAGATACAAGGGAAAACACAGGTGTCTGTTCATAGGCTGACAAAGATCAACATGAGACGGATCAGACGTCCCGTCCACAATAAAGGAGAGGAAAATCCACTTTCACTGCGTCAAGACCTCTCTCGATTTTAACCTGGACAAATATCTCGCTCCCTTTCTTGACCTTATTCTTCTGGTCATTATTCCAGTTACGGCGTCTTCCCAAGTGTCCTTGAAAAGTCTCATCCTCACCACCTGATCTCGCTCAGAGAAGACATACATTGCAGCTTGCAGCAAATTCCTAGCTATGGGAAATATGGTGTGGCTCACAAGTTCTTCACCATCTTTTCAGAATGACTCTGAGAAGCACAAAATCACCCTTGCCATCCACAACGCTAGCGAGCTCTATTGTTTGGCTTGAAGTCTGGGCCGACGGGATTTAAACCATATTAAAGGAAGGATTATTATACCTGAAACTCAGAAAGATTAAACTCGCGAGCCGCGAGTAGTTTAGCTTGCGCTGACTTAGTGTAGCAGAATGCGAATAGGATGAAGACAGTCGCGAAAGTATGTTTGATACGAATGAAAATATCAATATCTGCAGTGATCACGTTTCTGGTTGCGCATGGTATGTTGACCAATACCATGGCCACCATGGCCACCAGGCAATCCATTAACCCATGTTGTCTGACCCAATACAAAGATTGGGATATCTTCCTGGCTTAGAGATGTACCAGGACAAGAACCAGTGGCAGTCGATCTCCCATTCCTGGGAAGCAAGTGCTGACAGGGCAATGACGGATCATATGACAAGATCCTTGTTGAATTATACGCACTTAGAGATGGCGCCATCCGAAGCCGAAGGTAAAATAGCTTGTCATGGGATGAACAGAGGAATTCAGGGAGCACCATCCGGGCCGTCGCCGAAGTTGAAGTCTTGAGCTTCTCAAGATCCTTTCATACATAAGTGTTTCTCAATAGACACTGCAAACACCCAGACGTGCATCCGCAGCTATAGATGAGGTTTCACAATCTCATCGTTAGCTTCTTGACTTGCCGATCGATCTCGAAGGGCCTCGCAAAGTCTCATGACAAGATTAATCGCCATGCACTCGTAACGAAGTACAATCCTATCCGCACCTCCTCCAATCCATCCACACCACTCCAGATCGGTAACGGAAACTTCGCCTTTGGAGGGGACATCACCGGACTCCAAACGTTTCTTCCCTTCAACACGCTCTCATCCTGGGGCTGGAAAAACGACAGTCTACCGGCAGGAGTTACTGAAGGAGACGTCGAGCTGTACAAGGGTGTGAGCTGGCCGAATCATGGTCGACCCGTTCAATACGATTTCGGTGGGGGCAACCCTATCGAACAATGGTTGATATCAAATCCCAATCGAGTGAACCTCGGAAGAATTGGCTTGACTTTCATGGATAGTGCGGGGATGATTCTCAACGTGATGGAGAGCGACCTAGACAATACTACGCAAACACTCGATCTGTGGAGCGGCATTATCACTAGCACGTTCTCCTTTCAAGGTACCACAGCAAAAATCAAAGTTAGCTCGGCAGACTCAAGTGATACCATTGCTATACATCTCGACTCCACGCTTGTCAATGAAGGACGATTGGGCATCTTCCTCGACTTCCCATGGTGCGACGGTACGGCCAAGTTCAGCGCTCCATTCGTCGGACGATTTGACATTCCATCCAACCACACCACCGCTCTTAAGGTCTCAATATCAAAAGCAGTCGTTGAACACCAACTCGACGCTGCAATTTTTGTGACTACAATAACCAGCAACTTGTTCAACATTAAGCGAGTGGATCCTATAGCACATCGGTACCTTGTGACTCCGTATTCAAGACCGCCAGATGGAAAGTTCTCCCTGACTATCTCATTCGGTTTGTCAGAGCAGGAGGTTAACCGTGATGCGGACCAGGTATTGGAAGAATCCAAACAAGCATGGGAAGAATATTGGTCGAAAAATGGGTTCATTGATGTATTGACGAACTCGATGGACTCCAGAGCAAATGAATTGCAGCGAAGGATCATCTTATCGAGGTACCTCATGAAGGTGAACGAGGCAGGAGATACCCCACCGCAAGAAGTGAGTTGGGTCCTTTGAAAGTTCGTGTTTCACTGGTTGACTAAGTAGTCTGGTCTTGTGAATAATGGTTGGGTACGTTGACCTCAACCCTTTGATAACGCGCCAAACGTTGACGAAACATTATTTCCAGTATGGGTAAGCTCGCTCCATCTTCGAAACCCATCCATTCGCTTAACATTGAAAATCCTCAGAAAATTCCACATGGGTGTGTTCTTTTTCTCAGAACTGAACCAAATTCAAACTTCATTTGCAGAGATGTACTTCTGGCACTCTGCTCATTGGGCACTCTGGAATAACTGGGACATCCTCAACCGTTCCAGCTCTATCTACTCCCGCTTCCTGCTTTCCTCTCTCGCTCGATCTAAGGTTCAACAAGGCTGGCCGTCGGGTGCACGCTGGCCAAAGATGACAGACCCCTCAGGGCGTTCTTCACCCGGGGAAATCAACAACTTGCTGATTTGGCAACAGCCGCATCCCCTCGTGTTTGCTAAATACGAGTTTCGCAGCTTCCCGATGAGGGGCACGTTAGAGAAGTGGGAAGATGTCGTGAGGGAGACGGCAAACTGGATGGCGGCATTTGCTTGGTTCAATGAATCAACCAAGGTTTATGACCTCGGACCGCCAATGTTCGTAGTGAGCGAAGATACGAGCCCAAATGTCACGCGGAATCCGGCATTTGAGCTGGCATACTGGAAATTTGGATTAGACATTGCAGAAGAGTGGATGAATGCACTAGGAAAGAATGTTCCGCGGTTATGGTTGGAGGTCAAGGACAATCTGGCGAACCTGCCAGTCGACAATGGGACATACGTGGTCTATGAAGGAATAGAGAAGGATTTCTGGCATGATCCCGCGTTCACGAGTGATCACCCAGCTTTGGTGGGATTATATGGTTGGCTGCCACCCACACAGGGACTGGACCTTACAATGGCAAAATCTACAGCGGGAAAGGTGTGGACACATTGGAACGTGACAGATTTCTGGGGGTGAGTCAAGAGTCTGGCAGGTGCGCAACTGATTGACTTGAAATTTATTCCAAGCTGGGATTATCCTATGCTAGCTATGTCTGCTGCACGAAATGGGGAGTCTGAGCGCGCCATGGATTGGCTTCTCGATCCACTGTATCAGTTCGATGATGTTGGAATGCCTATTGGCGGCGTGCGGGTTCCAACACCCTATTTCCCCGGATCTGGCTCGTTCTTACTGGCGATTGCAATGATGACGGCAGGATGGGATGGAAGTGAAGGAAAGAGCCCAGGTTTTCCAGCTGGGTGGAACGTCCAGTTTGAGAACATTAACAGAGCCCTGTAAGGCATGGATTAGAATATAACATCTTCGCAGTCGCCTAACTGAGATAGCGTCTGAAAAGAGCGACTTGCTCGTCCTTTCCGATACCCATGCGTCCACGCCAGTGGTTTGGGAGAGTTGGCTGATCCAGGTCAGCCAACGGTCGCGTTGGTTGCGCTAGTATAGCATCAATGACGCGAAGGACATCGTCCGCTTTGACTTGGCCAAGCCTATTCATCAGGGTGTCAGCGCTACCTCGGACGACTGATTTGGCAGACTTACCATTCACCATGCGGATAAACAAGCACATTAGCTGCATATCTGTTTGCGAATGGGCATTAAGCGTCAGTATTCCAATTGCAATGACTTACTTGTGACCACCAACATGTCCGACCTCGCGAACTTTCAGCAGATGACCGATCTTCCGTCTTTCAACCTCCTCCTTGAAGAGTCGGGCCACTAGGCCGCCCTGCTCACCACAGCGACAGTCTCGGGCACCGTGAGTGCAAACATAGAGATGTGTCTCCTGACATGTCTCTCGAGTGACTGAGTCACGCTGGATATGAGCTCTCAGACTAGCTTCCACATCATTTATATTCTCCATTGACACCTCTGGTATTTCTAGCCGTCCACCCGATACGGAGAAAATAGTGGCGGCTGTCCTATCTCTATGTAAGTTTGGAGATACTCCCATCCAAGCTAAGTTGACGACGGTCCCTAGCTTTAGCGTCCGCAGCTGCAATTCCCGTTGGATCGCGGTCGAGATCTTGATAGGGAATGTCGCTGGTGATTCCTGTGAATGAAGAAAGACATAACTCGAGTGCGGGGGCACCGTTCCATACAGAGGTTTAACGGCTTCTGTGGATAGCGTACGAGTACAACTGGCCGTGATGCGAAAAATTCTATGTATCATGGGCGGAAGGGAAGCACATAACGATGATCCGAATCAGGTCACCGCCAAATCCCGAACCAGAAAATTACATAACGGTGTTGGTAACTGAGAGAATGAAAAACCAACATATACGTAGAATTTGGGAGTGAAGCCGCATGTGGTGTTTCCAGTGCTGGATGAATTGGCAGAATATACTATACTTCAAGCAACTTGAATGGAGCTATATGGTCTCTGGTCCCCTGTGTTGCATTGCCTCGTGATGCTGAATTTCCTTTAATGAGTTATTCCGTAATCACTCACTCGTGAATACTATAGATACAAACCCTTGCAGAGAGATTCAAGGAGCTCTCTAAGCTGACAGCGCGAGCCTTGGCCATCGAATATACAAGTCAACCCCGGCTGACATCTGGGAAAAGTCTGGGAAAAGTGTACATCCCGTGGATCGATGTCTAAATGCTTGTTTTCTCCCTCTGCTATCCAAAAGGACAGTGAAGACCTTCACAATAGAATTTGACGATATTATTACCAACTTGAAGAAGAATGGGAAATGCAAGACAATTATTCCCGAGGATATAATATGGGCAAACGATGAATTTCAAACCCGCAACTCTATCATGTACCTTTCGCAAGCACACTCAGAAACCAGCGTCTCAGTTCCTTTTTTATCTTTCCTACCTCGTCATTCTCCTCGGTATAGGAGACGCATAATTGTTCACATTGCGCGGAGTATAGAATTCCATGGCTCGACATTTCGCTCTTCTATACACGGCTGGGGAGCGATCTAGATAATAGCATATCTCTATCTCAATTATTGAAGCAGACTCCAGGGGGAAGACAAGTCATACCGCGGTTGAAATAAGAGCGGAATGAGTACAATTCCCATCCTGACATTTCATCATCCTTTCCTTCTAGTGCACTATCCCTCAACCCAAACACATTTCCGGATTCTCGTCCAAGAAAAACCCGAGTATCTTTTGACGTACCAGTTTTTTCTTCAGCAACTGGACTAGATTTTTCGTTCTCTCGGACAAGCTCTTGGCATTTCTTGAATCTGAATATACAACAAATTTCATGAATGCCCAAATGCGAATGGAAAGCCGTTCTACGCACCCCCAAGTATCTTCTCAAAACGTCAGGGAGATGCCACTGGTGTCCAGCTTCTCGAAACCCAATCCATTTCAACTCGATGTCGTGCAGCGGCGATACAGTCCTAGATTTCGTCTTACTCTTTGTCATAGTGGTTATACGTCTTTCCAATGACGAATTGGCGAGACCTTTTATGCTGCATGACCGGTGACATGCCCTGAATTCGACATATCCTCCATCAGCTAACCAGAGGTTCTGTATACTCTATCCATAGAACCGATAACCACTCTGAAGGACACTACCAGGAGATTTATTTGCGCTAGTAAGCTGCTGGTATTCAAAATATGCGGCATATGACGTTGGCATAGGGCACCTCGCAAGAAAGCATCAGTGGTATGTCTTGCGAGGCGATAACACCTCGACCGCTGTATGGGGTGGGCAAAATGGTAGAGAAAGGCGAGGATGGACCAGGAGACATCCCAATGTCGAGGTATAATTAGGCACCCGGAAAGCCCCATATGGGCTGCACTTTTCAACTATTTATTACACGAAGTACGTAGACAGGCCGTGGTATAGGCTACACTTTTCTGCGGTTTCATGGGTTTTGTGGACTATTTTTCTGGCCTCCGCCATTTTTTCAGTGATGTTTCCGGATTCCACTAGCCTCTGAAAACTCAGAAGAAAACTCTTAAAGGTTCTGTAAGAGAGGAACAGTCAGAGAAGATATTCTATATGCATACCAAGGCAACTACCAGTTAGAGTAATCTCAGTTCGATGAAAGTGGCGATGACTGATGACTCACTTAGTTGTAACAGACTTCACATACGGTGTCATCATCCTTGAACGATAGGTTCAAAATGGCTACAACAGTGGAAAAACTCAAGCTCAAGATACGGATCTTCATGGGTGCAGAATACTCAGCACCAAGATTCCCAAGTGGGATATCTCAATTGATCACCAGCACAAGAGCAGCAACGACAACAGCCTTACTTCTTGATACGAGTAACTATTAGGCAGTCCACGCTCTTATTCAGCTTCGACCGCAGATGTTTGTGAGGTCCGCTGGCAGTCACTAACAGTCACACGCTTATCAAAAAGATGCGTAAGGTAAGCGGTTGATTTAATGTTATCTCTGGCCTCCAAGTAATGCCCATTTGCCGTATCCACAGAGAGTAGCTTTCAGATATGCAGGACACTTATAATCTCTGAGAATTGATGATATCTGCAAATTCAGGTTTGAGGGAGGCACCACCGACGAGGAAACCATCGATATCAGGTTGAGTAGCTGATTCAATAAGATTAGGGATAAGGTGGAATCAGACAGAGCAGCCAAAAACTTACCGAGCTCTTTGCAGTTCGCGGCGATAACGCTACCACCATAAATTATTCTGGTCTCTTCTGCAACAACAGGAGAAACCGCGTTCGAGAGGAAGACCCGGACCGCAGCTTGCGTTTCTTGCGCCTGGGAAGCTGTTGCAACTTTTCCGGTCCCAATAGCCCATACAGGCTCATAAGCGATGATGACCTTCCTGAATAAACAAATCTATTAGACGCCTTTGTATCTGGTGATAAAAAACTCACTTCCAGTCCTCAGGTTTCAATGCAGCAATGACAGGGGCAAGTTGAGCCTCATTGATTTTATTAGTCTCCCCAGCCTCCCGTTGTTGAAGAGTCTCTCCAATACAGAGAATGACTTTTAAGCCAGCGTCGATGGCAACGCGGGTCTTCTGCGCAACAAATTCGGAGGACTCATTGAAAAGAGTACGACGTTCAGAGTGACCTTTTGTGATGTATGAGATCACCATTTTGGCATAGACAGCAAAAACTGTACGCACCGAGGATGACCCAGGGAATACCGGCATCAACCAATTGCTTCGGGCTGTTCATAATCTCCATAGGTCTGAATGAAACACACCAGTTATCAGAGACTCGCGCACCTGATCTCGCCAGTGAAAGCCCCGGAATCCTTTGGGTACAAGTTCTGCGCGGACACAGCAACGTCATGCCTCACGCTGGCCTTGACGGACAACAAGTAGATGGAAGGGGGTGCGATTACGACCTCTGTTCAGATCAGGTCCACAAATCGAAATGAAATATCTTGTTAGTCCTACGCACCGGTGTTGGGATCAAGAGTCGCGGAGTTCAGACCACCAATCAGAGCAGACTCGGCTGCCTTGCTGACGGGGTTCATCTTGAAGTTTCCGCCTACGAAGAACTGGCGAGGCATCGTAAATACTTCCGGATGTTGAATATGGTTGGAATGCTACACGGTGTTCCCAGAGTTAAGCAACTAATAAATAGAGATAAATAACAAACATTATAGATAATAAAGACCGGTCGTGTCGTGAATATGGACTATTTCACCTCCACTCCTATTTGATTATCGATTTCTCCATGATTGATTTGCTATATCCGTTACATAATCAAGACTATTTTTGGTGTAGATTGTACCTCAGTTTCATCTGAGGTATGCCTCTGGTCAGTTCTATTCGATTCAATTACTTCAAAGTCTTCTTATATATAGTACATGGTTTCCATAACCTGTTATGAAATCTCACAATCCGGTGTTCAGAGATGTAAAGGTCTATTAGTGACCAGACTAGGACTAAGGTACTCGATTATAATACTAGGTACTTATATTCAAAGGCCATGGTCATGTCAGCTACGGAGACTGCAGAATCAACACTCCCGACCCATCCGAAAATTCATGACAAGGTCCTGTCAAAGAATATCATATTATACAAATATATGCGTCCACAGCGCTGTGTAGCATCATCTAGGCTTATACATATGTCTGACGACATTGGCCTGCCAGCATTTTCACCCCAACAGCGCTTAAATGACTGTTTCTAGCTGGAGTCAAAGAGGCGGATGGAATCTTGGAAGGGGTTAACGTTTGAGCCTTGATGCTCGTGTGAAACTATACTTGAACCATACTTGCCTCGTGTTCACTTTGTCTCATGCAGAGAACCCGAGTATATATATCTCATCGATGGTCAGTTGTTTCTCTTTTGTAATTTTACCTCATGACTGGTCTCGTAATCTTTTTGTATATGGTCCAACCTTCATCTTGGACTCATCACCAATGCGCAAGCCGTTGTATCCCCGGATCTTCTTTGCGAATAACATTCTTTCTGTGCGTAAGCAGCGTCTATGCTTCATCTGAAAATTTCACGAAGAATGATAATGATAATGTCAAAGACGATCACGTAATAATGGCCAAAGATCTTCATAGTTTATCCAGCATCGTTGGCGAACTGTATCTTAAGACATGCTCTATAATACTGCCAATACTACCCATAGCCTCCAGTCGACCAGTACATTCCACGAGACTGGTGTACCTTCTCACCATCACATGTCTCAGAAGCTCATTGAAAGCATCTGTCATTAACGCTCATCCGCGCTTCGTACTTTCCCAAGCCGCAGAATACCCATAAACTCATTGTTTATTCCTCGTGTTTGTGGTGGTACATTAAGTCCCTCCATCCTCGGGGCGTGAAGGTTTTCTGTCCTTTGTCTCTAAGTTAGTCTTCTAGCTTTTCACGCCCCCTTGATAAGTAGCGAGTTTCCATCAGAAACATTGTAAGCGGGGGTTCCGCGCTCACACGGATATGTAAAATATCCCTGAGCTTCCCTGCGCTAAGATCACGTGGTATTTCCGAAAGCACACAAAGGAAAGTATGTGCTTTTGAAAAAGAAGCGAGGCAGTGAACTGTACCAAAACTTGAGATGGACATAAGCTCATCGAGGCCGAAGAAGACCTTAATTTCTTGCTCCACTCCATCAGACGTGCGTTGCAAGCCTCTTCGAAGGAAATTCAAGAGCATTGATCAAGACTTCGACAACGAGGATGTCGTGAGACGGGCGACCTCAAATGTTACACACCAATGGTGTACACTTTAAGGGTTCCATTGGAGGTTACCACTTCGAACCAGTTCAAACCAGTTCAAGTCATGATATCCGTGGAAGCTAACAGGCCGCTGGTAGTAGGTTGTAGAGTGGTTGATCAACACCGGCAACTAGCCAGTCTCTGTGGCGGAAGCATTGACAAACCTCTGCAAGGATGGTTGATGCCGTGGCCCCTACTCGTGTTGACAAATGAAACATTAGCTAGTGCCTGGACACTACTTTTGATACAATGATGAAAAACAAATGATCCAAATGCCATGTCACCAGAAGAACATAACCCCGTCTTCTACACCATCCTGCTTTTCCCGACGGGACGTGTTTCAGCATCAGAAATAAATATTCCGGGCATCGTCCTGTACAGATTATTTGGTGAAAGCGCGAACGATTTTGGCAGAGATATGGAGAAAGAAGATCGAGCCAATGAACGAGAGAGAAAGAACGAGGACAATGAATGGGTCTCTGAAGGCAAGCATTAGCACGGAGCAGGTGGCAGATGACCTGGAACGTACACCCGAAGACCGGGAGAATCGTCGGTATAGAGTTTGAGCATCGTGTTAGATGAGCCGCCTGCTCCTGCTGCCCGTGTTGAGTTGGGCCTCGAAGCCAGAGGAGCCGCTGCACGCCGTCTATGATCGTACAAAACCATGTAAGATTCGGATTCAAGAGGCTTCGGAAGTACCGACCGCATTTGAGCGCCAGGAGGTTTGGGAACAGCAGCAGAACCACGTCCACTACGAATTGAATCAGAGTCAGACTGAAAAATGACATTAAATATCATTCCTTCGATGACCAAGGAATCTTACCATGATTTAACCACAGTGTAGGTGAGAGTCGAGTTTGCTGGCAACAGGATGATCGTGTGAACATGGTGCAGTGTGTGACTGACACGTTAGTGTGTGCCCTCATCCTTAACAAAGCACAAACACAGACCACATTCACTGGCATTGTTATGTGTAGATTCGGTTGTTGAAAGTCTACCAGTGATGATATCACGAATGAGATGGAAAAGGATCAATGCTTTCGGGTAAGTGGGAACCAGTTCGGTGCCACACATGTCATCTACACTTTACTGTCAAACGCTGGCAGGAAACTCAACGATTATAAGAGCAGGAATATTTAGTAGCATTCACTCGTCCGTTATTAATCGCAGTAGATATGACTGAAAAACGATCTAGCATATAACCCGAAGATGGCAGCGGCCATTGGCACTTGCGTATTGTGGGCAACATTTCCCCGAGTCCAACTAACACTGTTGTAGCTGGTTCACACTAGTGGCAGGTTAGCGCTCTCGGGGGAATTAATGGTGGACATGAAACTTAATATCTCCTATCAAACCACGAAGAGTATTGGCAAATTCCGGTCAGTGTCTGAATGTGGAGAGTACCCTCGAAATCGAGCCAATGACGAATAATGGTCACTATTCTTCTGTTCTTCCATTGTCGAAGCCAGGTACTTTTGGTGATCATTTCTGGCATCAATTCCGACTCGGACCAACAGCCTGTCATTTGGTAAAGGCAATTCATGCATATTGCATGTCACATATCATTTAATGTCCAAATGGCTCAGCATTATTTCTCATTCAACATATAAGTTTTATCATATTTTTATAATCTGCAAAGATTCTTGCTCATATTACGGTACATGATAGCATAGCAACTCATGGAAAATTAATTCTGGGTTTTGCAAAACATTCTCTGGCTTTGGTTGACCCAGAATGTGTTGATAACTATTTTGATATAGTTTATTTTATAGGGTATTTTGAAAACTGTCAGACAAGGCAGGCAAATTACTGAGACCAGCATACGGTGGAGGAGTACATGGTTCAAGCGTCCGTAGACTCTTCAGCCACGCACTAAGTCAAACTTTTAAGCTTAAACCTAGATCGTGAGCGCCCATGGGAACACGACCTACGGCGTTTCAACCAAATTGCCGATTCGGCAGGGAGTCAAACTCCTCTGGAAACCTTCGCCCCAATCAGCAAGAGGGTGATGGCATTGAGCTGTGGTCGTCATGATATGTGATCCCAGTCACAAATTTGTTTACGTGTAATAAATTCAGTACAGCCTATGATATACTGACCACTATATTCCAGGGAGCCAATGGTTAACCTTCATTTTGACGAATTAGTAATATTGGAAACAAATCCTAACAGGCAATGTTGAAGTTGAAAAATGCAGTCTCGTCTCCCAAATCAGGGTGTTCGGCATTGCAAGAGAGTAATGGTGGCATGTGATGCTATGCCCTAGTTCGCTCCGGTTTGGATTAGGCAAGCAGGTCCAGAGACTTGGATCTAGTCACTTTTGGCAAGTACTGGTTTCAGTGATCTTGGCTGGGTCTTCTCTTTGAATCGGGAAGCGGCCTCGTGCCCTGCTTATAAGTTATACCCAGCCGACTTGATGTTTGCTACATGTCAGGACTCTGTCCTTTCCTTATTTTTCCATCCCTACGCACGTTACAAGTCTTGTTTACTTTCATATACCCTGTGGGCTGTTCGTTTTGAGCAACTCTTCATACCCTAACATTTGCTTTTCGTTGCTCTTTCTGTCAACCCCAATCTATGATTGCTCTTACCTCGACCTCATCCTGCGACATATGCCTCGAAGTTTTTAGACAAGATCCTGCCAAAATCCCTTGTTCTTTGCAGTGCGGTCATATTTTCTGCCATGTGTAAGTGGTTTGCCGTCGCTGTATTTTGGAGTCTCAACCTTTTGCATATGCCAGCTGTCTTCCCAACGTTCCCAACCATCTCTGTCCTTTATGTCGGACCCAGTACACCTCTTTCGTAAAGCTTCACCTCGACGTCGATGGTGTGCCAAAAGGATCCCCTAGGACTCCACTCTTGAACGCTACTCAGCCAGAACAAGAAGCGCGGAGGCTTTTGGGCCTTTTTGATAAAGCTATTGATTATGGTTGTTCTGAAGGGGAACTCATGGGGCTTCTTGAGGAGTGCAAAGCATTTCTCAGTAGCCAACCCCGGTCTATGGTGAGTGTATATTCGAATCCATCTTTCACTGATCCTTTGTTTATCTTGCGTCAATTATGCTAGTACTCTGAGTTGCGGACTATCACACGATTAATGAGCTACTTATGCAAGGTCAAAGGCAATCTTGTGGTCCAGACCCAGAGCAACAATCTTGTTCAAAGTCAGGTCGACCAGCTGCGCCTCGAAAAGCAAGACCTCGAACAATGCTTGAAGGAGATCAGAAGTACTCGTAAAATGGAGAAAAATGCAGCACATAATGCAGAGAAGATACTCAGAGATCACTGCTCAAGGGCTCACATGGCATACGAAGCTGTCGTTGAGTAAGTAGCTATTTTGTGCCGAGGTTCCTGATTTGACATCTTCAATCTCTAGACAAGTAAGTCATTAATCTCGGCCGTACGCGCAAGTAATAACTATCCTCTCAGTATAACTTTGTTGTTCAGGACTGGATGCGACTCCAGAACGAAATCAGGCGAATGCAGATGCCTCCGGCTCTCCAACTGGAATTAGCCACTCCTGATCTGGACTTCGAGCCTGATCTGGCGAAAACCCCACAACCTCGCCTTGTGACCGAGCTCGATCAAACGAAACTGAGGGAAGCTGCAGTACAATCTCCCTCGAGTATGTTAATATCGCCACTACCACAATTCACAGGGCAATTACCAGGTGCACTTCTTCCTGACGATGATGAAGGACGGGAGATATATTGCAGAGTTAACACAACGACTGGTTCTGCCCATCAAGACCGGCCCTATGTTCCTTTCCACTCCGAAGTCCAATCCACCCCTTTGTTAGGGTGCAATGCTCCCAGTGGACATCCGCTGCCATGTAATTGCGAGGAGGTTGGTTTCTTCGCCAACGGTGAACGTGAAACACCTCGTTCCGCAATGGCGAACCCTGTTACAACCCCTGTCTTGTCGGCCAAAGTGAAATCTCCCCCTCAAACTTCAGGCCTCTCTGATACACTCCCGAGTCCTGGAAGGAGTAGGTCACAAACTATGCCTACCCCTACTAGTCGTTCTCCCAGCTGTGGTCCGTCTCCTAACCCCCCGCCCTGCAACAACACCCGTGACGTCTGTAGTCCCGCGTCTAGTCAGAGTAACTCTCGAACTCGGGAGCCCGGATCGTTGACATCGCGATTACACGATCTTCTCCAGGATGACACAGGCACCTCAACATCTCTTCCCAATGTGTCGTCGAGCCACTTCCCCTCTTCCTTGACCCGAGAGACTCCACAACAGGACTCTCGATCAGAGTTGCTGCGACTCAGCACTGATCCCGGAAACACGCATCCACCAACCCGAATGAGCTCGGTCTTTTCGCTTAAGCAAAGTGAAGAGTGCGCAGGAGTCTCTCCTCCGATAGTGACCGGTTATGCAGTTCCTGCCACCCCCTCTTCTACACACTCCTCAGCTCCAGCACCTGGCATCTCTCGTGCCAGCAATGCCGCTATGGCAATGGAAAAGGAACGTAAGGAGAAGAAGGAGCAAGAACGGGAACGTCGACGGACAGAGAAGAGGCTCGCTGAATCTGAGTCACTTGGCCGATCCAACTCAATCTTGTCCATTGCTAGTACCTCAGGTATCTCATCTACCGGTTTTTATGTCCAATCTGGCCAGGAGTACACATCCCACGCTCCCCAACGCCTTACTAGTGCCAGCACAAGCCATAAATCTGCCCCAATCCCCATTCCTTCTCCTGGTATCCTAACTTGATACACCTTGCAATCCGCTTGCTATTTTTCATTGCATATTTTTTGCTGAATCAGGACCTTATGTCAGGCTGAGCAAATAACTTGCTTCGTTCATCATTCCTGCTCGTCAATATTGTTATGTTCACCCCACATATACGTTGTATTATCTTACTTCCATGTAACATCAGCCCTATGCATGGTTTCGACCTTTATCCGAAGTTTGCAGAAAGCAATCTGTAAAAAATTAACAAACTTGTAAGATCAAACGTTCAAATAGAGAATAGAAGTCATCAGGGGACAATAAGTCAAGTGTAGATATGCCACAAGGAAGAGGATGCTCGTTTCTGTATAGCTCAGTTGCTGTACCTTCGAGTTAAATCTGATGTGCGAAAGAGGATCACCAAAAATCGACCCATCACTTCTTTCAGAAGTGAAGTGTGTTGTCCACCTGTTCCTCCTGTTTGATCGTGGAAAACGTAACACGACTATATTGTAGCTAATTTATCTCAGAGAAGATATGTCCGAAATCAGATAAACTTCTTCTAGATACTCTCACCCACTTTACAGAATAAAAGAGCTATTTTCACTGTCAAAGGATGATGTACATAAGTGATAAATGGCACATGACCAGAGACTTAGAGAAAGACTCGAAGCTTCACCGGTGACTTGCCGAAGTACTCCATTATTGATAGGGGATAAATATCGCTTTGACGCTCATCATCAGAATGATACAATGTCACCACCAGATACCACCTTGTATAACGCATCGAGATCCCTGGAGGGAATGGAAGAGAAGCCGCATCTATAAAGAGGTCCAGCATAGAGAGGAGAAAAACGAGTAGGTTAGGTCGGATCAAAGTACGAAGTCTTAGGAGAAAGCATAACATTTCGAACCCGAAGAGCAGATAGACAAGCATAGGCACGGCTGAATAAAAAGTTCACCAAGGCTACCACTACATAACAAAATGTGTCTTCATTGCTCGAAGTGGAGTTATGACAGACTATGGCCACATTGATTCAATCCGGCACCACAAAACTCGGCGGCAAGCATCCAGATCAAGAGCTATGGGTTGTTAGTGCACGGCGTGCAACAACCTGTGTCAGCAACTCACTAATGCTACAATCACCGTAAGACCAATAGTCTTCTTGTTTCTCCACCACATCTGACGTCGGATGCTTCGGGCACCTCTCCTGAATGCTGTCGATTGTCCAGCCATAACATCTGTCTTGTCAACGAGCAACTCGATTCGCTCCCCTCTGCTCAAGATTTGCTCTACGTTCTGGACCATGATGTCCTTGGCCTGAGTCAATTCGGACTGCGCACGCGCAAGTTCATCCGTCGGTGGCGCCGTGTTGTATGTGTGCATCAAAGATGAGATTACAGGACCAAAAGAACCCTGTAGGCCATAAGCAGGAAGATCGTCTCGAGCAGAAGAAGACGGCGCGGAATTGAACTAAATGTTTATTGAGATGAGTATTTCGACCGGAACTAAGTGCATGAAAAGTACATGCCTTGCGCTGCAGCTCAGATAGGAAGGCAAAAGGCATTCTTCTGTGATACGTACTAAGAAATGGCGCGCAGATATCGAAAGAAGTAATTCCTACCTCCCTGCGGAGTCATCTGCCATTACGAGGTATGTATATCCACCTTCTGATACATAGTGAAAGAGATATTGCTCCCAGATATACGTCAACTTGCTGTGAGTGCGGGTGAGCGACCGGTCGTCTGCCAAAGTAAGAACATCTGTACCTATCATTCGGAGGGATTTTAGATAGAATTGTTTGAGTGGCTGTTGAAGAACTGATACTCAGAATTCATTAATGTTGAGTAACTTGAAGAGCCGCACCCTGTGAAAAATCTCGTTTCCCAGCTTGTTGATGCTCGACAAGGATTGTTTGCTCTCTTGCTACGAGCGCATGTATCTAAAACACAAATTCAGTGTGATATCAACGTCCTGTTATCGGTGCAGTACCACCTACTAGTGACATAATTGGGTTTTATCAGGGTGAGTTGTACACTGCTCCAAGGACCATGTGTTTACCTCATTCTCCCACGATGCGTTCCTGTGTGCATAACCGTCGCATGACCCTCCCTGATTGGTTTCAACAGCTCCTTCCCCCGAGTCTAGTATTATCTATGAGTACACAGATCCCAGCATCATGTGAAACTTGACATCCATGCTTATTGGAGCTCAACAGCAACTATTCTCAGGAACCACGTCCGTTAAACCCTCACCTGACCATACCAGATCCAGAGTTCTCCTCGGAGGCTCTATGATCACGAAGCTTTGTCTGGTTCCAACTGCATTTTTACGCCATCTGGCTGGATCGTGTACCATATCTTGCTTATACC
>Ga0157368_1000486_pt1 | contig 18472 bp, 10 predicted proteins | sample AttbisABBM3_FD_113146 | JGI IMG/M metagenome (GOLD analysis project Ga0157368, IMG submission 113146) | Fungus gardens microbial communities from leaf cutter ant in Botucatu, State of São Paulo, Brazil - Atta bisphaerica ABBM3 | ecosystem: Host-associated > Fungi > Mycelium > Unclassified ...
ATCAGTCATAATGACAGTGATGGTCACAAGTCATGAGACATATAGAAGGATATAGAAGGTTCTGGAAGGATAACATCATACAACATGTGATACACATGGTTGTTTAGGATAGGCTAGAAATAGCTTGCACAGACCATTAGGTATTTATATATAAGGTAGATAATCCTGTACAGAGTTCTCTATCGAGTTCTCTTATGTTAACCCAATATAAGGTTCACTTTTTTGACCAACTCTAAAGTCTAAAGTTTGTAACACAAGTGGTCCATGCTACAACAATGTGTTTACTGTGCCTCCTGCCTTAAAGGCTATATGTCTACCTCATGTCTACTCCACAGTGACTGTGCAAGACTGTACATCCTGCCCTAACATCTATGTGTTGACTATGTGGTAGCAATGTGGTGTACATGCTCTCTGACATCATCATCTAAGCTCTTCTTAGACCACTCTAGACCATTCTAAACCTATGACATTATCTCACATGACTTCTAGGTTATATGCCCTTCTCCTGTTGTAGACTAATAATATGACTACTTCTATATCTTATCTCTGTCCTAACCCTAACCCTAAAGTCTGTCCACACTTTCATCTTATAACAACTATTATATTTTATACTATCAATAATGTTCTTAAACTCTGCTATAATTTGGTACAAATACTGCTAATACTTGTTATCAAGCTCATTAAGTTTACCAAGATATCTCTACTATTTTCACTCTCAAATTCTATCAAGTACTATTGTCTAAATGATTATTATCCTATACTTTCTACTATCATATTCCAATCCAGTTACATATGTCCAAACTTACAGATAATATCCACTCTCTTATCTATATTTCTAGCTATATTTGGTACAGATCAATTCTGTCTATTTTATATTAATCACTTCTTAGATATTTTCACTAGACTTTCTAGTAATTTCATAGAACTCAATTCTGATATATAAGTTAAATAGTTATACTATAAACCTTGATCATATATTAATCTAGTATTAGACACAGTTTATACTTTATTATCCAAAATATAATGAGAGTCTCTTAAAAGTTCAAATAATTAGTTAAACATTATCTGAGAATATAGAAGCAGAAGTCAGAACAATCTTTGACTTTAGCTTATATACTATACTTCTATTACAAAATGAACTACTCACTTGTTTGTGATATCTGAACCTTAGGTGTACTCTCAGAGGTTTAGGAGTGATTTAGAAGTTCAATAATGATAACAATGATGATTAAGCTTAATACAGATGTTAATGATAAAAAGATGAAGATTGATATTGTTAAGTCTGAGATTTAATCCTTAAATACAGAAGTATTTATACAAAATAGTAATGGTCTGTACACAAGCTATTTCCATCACATGATCAAAACTCATACCTAATAGAGACTGTCATCTATTATAGCAAATATTAGGCTAATTTTAAAAGGTAACTAATTATATCACTATATTGATATGCTTGTATCTTTATCAATACTTATCACTTTGAAATATACTATATATTATGAGAAATAGTTTGATAAGCACTTTCCAATGCAAGTTTAATTGTGTGAATCTATCTAGCCATTCATGAGATATTAGCTAACAAAACTTTTACAGTTACTGATGGCCTGATATCTCAGTTGTTTGTTGTTTCTTTTGTACATCCTACATATGTGTAGATAGCCCTCATTTGGGGCTTTCCAGTGTAACTTATTTTGTGAAAATTGGTCTACTGGTTGTGGAGATACAAGCTAAATGAAGTTTGTGACAACTTTTACAAGTCACATATCTTGGAAGAGTACTTAAAGAACTAGAAAAATGAGGCTACTAGAAGATGGTAAGATGTATCATTACCAATACTGGAAGATAGTATTAGTTTGAGTCAATTTTCAGGATAAGACTATTACAGTGTAAACTACTAGCTTATATACTAAGTAGTATTATACTATCTAGGATAATTATCTAGGAATAGAGACTGCTAAGTAAGTTACTCTAGTTTCTAATAATTCTCAGATATTAAAGGTAGAAATCCATAGAGTTGACAAGAGTCTAGCAAGAATGTCTGAGATAAAATAGAAATAGTTGATTTGTACTAGAAGAAATCAGATGTTACAAACTCAAGATCTTAGAGTAGATCTAGAATAAGAACCTTGTATTGGGTTAATACAAGAGAACTCAATAGAGAACTCTATACAGGTTTATCTACCTTATATATCTAAGACTAACAGTTTATACTCTACTACTTTAGCCTATTCTAAATAACTATATATCTGTCTTAAAGTTAACATGTATATAACATGTTATATAATGTTATTCCTTTTAAAATCTTCTACTGTCTTTGTTAGAATCAAAAACAATGAACTTTATTTTTCTATTTCTCTTTTTTCTATTTCTTTTTTATTTATTTTTATATCCTTTTATTTAGGATTAGAGTTTAATATGATGCCAGGATTACAACTGTCACAAACCCATCATATGATGTATCACACAAGTCACAAGTCACATAACACTACCACTATCACAAAGTCACAATAGAATAAGATGAAAACTTTTAGAATAATAATATTATATAATATATTTTATATATGTTGATCTTATAATCTATACATAGTCTTTAGGATAGGCTAGACACAGTAGTAGCACAGACCATCTAGTATAGTATATAAGATAGATACTTTGTACTAAGAACTCTATCAAGTTCTCTTATATAAACTCTATACAAGATTCTTTTTATTGACTAGCTCTAAGGTTTTTAAGTTATAACAGTCTTCTCTCTAGTACATGATCATGTGACAGTGTGACTATTACAGTGACATGTGACAATGACTGATGTGTAACAAATTGTAACAGTGACATATAACATCATGCTAATCCTTAATCCTTATTTTAAAAATAATAAATCAAAAAGAAAGTAGAAATAAGAAAGTAAATAAAATAAAACAAAGTCCAATGTTTGTAACTCTAACATTGGAGACTGCTAAGGGTTATCCTAGTTTTTAGTAATTCTTGGATATCAGAGATGGAAATTCATAGAGTTAGCAAGAGTTTAGCAAGAATGTCTAAAGTGGAATGAAAATGAGTAATTTACACCAGAAGAGATTAAAGATAAGAAAGAGACATTATTTGTGGGTTAGTATGGATGTAGCTAGATTAGAATATGATACTTTTATAGTATTATTACTCAAGCTCAAACTTTATAAGCATTTCATCTTTTAGGATAGAGTTTGCTTAGCTATACTTTATAAATACTTTGTTTTTCATGATAAAGTTCATCTAATCAAACCCTGAAACTCTATCTTTATTGTGGTGACTACTAACTAAGATAGTTAACAGCTTATTAAGTAGTCTTATAAGAAAAGAGTTTTATAGAAATCATAAGAGAACTTGATAAGAAATTCTCAATGTATTCTTACACTATATATACTACTATCACAAGTTTTACCCTAAACTACATATATTGTTTATGAGTCTACCTGTTAGAAGTGGGAACGATGGACTTGGTTTTATTTTAAAGTAGGTTAGTTGTGATGTGTGCACAGATTATGGTCTATAGTATATAAGATAGACTATCTTATACTTAGAACTCTATTGAGTTCTTTTATGTTACTCAATACAAAAGTTGTCTTTTGTCTTTACTTAAAAACTTAAGTTATAACACTACTACAAGATGAACATGTTGTAGCTATGCTTTTAATATCATTGTTCTAGTTTTTTTTACTATGTTCTAGACCTATGACATCATATTATATGACTGCAGTTATATACCTCTTTATTGATCTAGAAAGAAACAAAAAATTAAATAAAAGAAAAAGAAAAAGAAAATCAAGTAGATAAAAGAAAAGGAAAATCAAAATAAAATATAAAGGTTTAAGCATACCATAACAATCTCTGCCTTACCATAGATTAATTTCAAAATATCCAGCCACTCATGGAGATGGACAGAAACATTGACTTCACTTGATATAAAAAATTCTTAGACTATGTGGTAATACCTTGACTTGAGTATCCAAGTGTTTCAGATACCTCTATAGTATTTAAAGACTGGTAAATACATTATAATCTCTATCAGTACTTATTGTCTAAAAATATTACCACCTGAAATTGTGACCAAGCAACAAGTAGTAGCATAGCACATCAAAGATTGTTCATAACATCCACAACTCTGCACTTTTTGGATAAGTTTCTATACTTGATTTGAACTCCATCCCAAATTCTGTAGACTTTTGCCTGAGTGTGAACTATGCCTGACAATGACATAATATCTCTCTGAGGAGAAACAGAGCAGGATCAGAGATAAGAATGCAAAGTCCAGTCTGGTTCAGTTCAGGTTTAGGTTGGGGCTGAAGAAGCTCTGAACTACTTTTAGAATATGAACTACAGATAGTATAATGCAAGCAACAGGCCTGAGAGCATCAACTTCTTGAATGTTTTCCTGAGTCATATTATAGCTGTAGTTAAGTCAACAACTATTGACCTAGGTGTCATTAGTCAACCTCTTTAATTAGTGAGTTCTCATGAGTTCTCAAGAGTAAACCTACAGAATGCTTATGTCATATAGACTGGAACTTCTCAGCACATGTCGAAAAGGTGAATAACAAAATTCAGGTGAGGACTTGGATCAAACCTCCACCGGCGAACTCCACTCCCAGACCTCTTCCTCGTGGGCACCTCACTGGCTTCGGATCCCCTGTGGCAGTTGACTTGCTGCGGAATGTCAATGCTGATCATTTTTGAAAAAAGTCGTTCGTGTGTTTCGTCTCGTGGATGTCGCAGAAATACCCGTGGATCATCTCTATCTCTGAGATCTCATTCGGCTTAGATGGAATCACGATGTAATCAACTGACACAATATTTGGGTTATTGTCTTTGATGCTCTATTCGAGGTTAGTCCGGCTGGATCTCGTTAGTCCCCTGCTGTTGTCAGAATCTCGATGCCTGTCAGCAAAGCTTCTGGCTTGACGGGAAGATGATACATGTGGTAGACAGTTACACCTACGCTTGTGTATGACGAAAAAGACCAGGTCTTGCTGGGTTCCCTGCCATAAATAAATTGACACTCATGAATCATCGCCTTTTGTCATCCAAAATAGACCTGTGGTCAAAGGCTTTGAAAAAGTGAGTGGAGTGTCATTTCTTGTCGCAGGTCTTCCTTCCATCAATCTGTGTTGTCAAAGAACTCCCTCCATTTCTTTTTGTCTTCGAGCCTTCGACCTACACATCTATAATTTTATCTAGGTCGTTCTTGCCTGCATTAACAAACCTTCTACATATTGGGACATCACATCGGACCGTCAAATCTGCAGAAAGGTTACCTAATTCTAGCACAATGCAGGTCCTCGTGAGGGATATGATTACATCCTGCATCATCAGTCGCCTGCTTAGTACAACTGAGTTAGGTAGTCAATCTGGGGTTCCGGACATTTGAAACTGTGGGGTGGAGCAATATGCGAGGTATAGTCGAAAATACCTGCATTCCAACAGGCGCTAAGTTCCCCTGTCATCCTCTGTTTCGTGTTCTGATTCTACTCCTAACAATTATTGGCGGAACGTAGCTCACATACTGCTGTGCACTGGATATGTGCGTTACGGAAACCACAGTGAAAAAGACTTAGTCTCAGGATCACCTTTCATCGAGAGACAGGGAAAAATTAACGTGCTGTCAGCCGACTCTGTCAATAATTGGGAAGTCGCAGAGATAACAACCGCAATCCATCAGGGAGAGTCCTGAAGTGACCAGTGTAGGTTGCAGGTATCTCAATCTCGATCCATGTAAGAGTGTTCTCGTTATGTACTGAAACCTGTTCTCGTCTATCCAAGGTTCCAATATGCCACCCGATTACCGTGATGTACTTTCATCAAAGCAAGATACTATCCCTGAGGGCCCCATGTCAGAATTGTTCAGTGTTTCTTGCCAACGTTTGAGTTACCTCGTGACTTATTAAAATTGCCTCGCCGGCAGCCTATATCAAGAAAGAAATGTATCGAATCGCTCTGCATAATGGTCCCAAAAATAAACTGCGTAACGCAACTCGTATTCGCCAAAAATGTCAATGGGCCGTCGCTCGATTCTGTGACTAGACTCATGTGGTATTTGTGCATTCCAACTGAATGGTAGCCTTGGACTGTTTTTTAAGCTGCCCCTATTACCTTATGAGCATCAGAACCATGGCCGACATCCGAGGATTCTCAAACGGTCAGTGAGGGTGAAACTGTTTCTATATTCAGTCCAAAGCCTGAGCTCTGATAGTTCGTACGAACTTCTCGAAAGCTCCTTTCTTTCTTTGTCTCATTCTGGCGAACTGAGCGGACATGTACAGAAGTTTGTCTAGAAGATGAGTGTCCTTATCTGTTGTACAATCTGGTCCTTGTGACACTCCTTCAACCATCATACTTCTGTTGAAAGGTTCCGAGGTCCGTACAAAACAAATAATGTACTTCAGCGGAGGGCTCGATCCACTGATATAAAGTAATATCATGGACTAGTCCTCTTCCTCCTTTCGCGGAAGAACAAAAGTATCACCCACGGGTTTGAGTCAGAAAAGTTTTCTGCTGTAGAGGTTCGTGAGATCTTTGGGTACATCTTACATGACTCAGAGCCCCTTGTGACAAGGACCTCCTGAGGTCCTAGCGTTAACGTAGTCCTTTCATCAACCAGGAAGACACCGAAGTGGTATCCTTGAAGGCCTAAACTCAGGCTCCCCGGTCGTAAATTTCACAATTCATCAAGTAGGCGCAGACCCAAAGATCATCCTGAGCGTTGTTTTTGTGTTCCCGATTGGCTGACCGGAATTGATTCCGAGTCATTCACGGTGAAAAGATGCCTCAAGGTTTGGTGTTGGAGTCGTTTAGCAGGGGTAGTTCCCAAGGAACGGGTAGGTCGACTGAGGAAAATCGACTGAGGAAAATCTTTGATGTCACTAAGGCTTCTTAACAGGAGCAAGGGGGTTTGTCGAGATGTTGTGGATCCAAAACATTGAGCGGCGGAATGAATTATTAGTGCCCAGAATCATGTGGTGCGTCGAAGCATAACTAGATAAAACTCGGTCACGCAAATTCAAGGTTCAAGTGGTGTTGTCATCAGACGGCTTTATTGTGGAGGTGTCGGCATTTTCCTCCTGTCTAATCCTCTTCCCAAGAATCTTGGCGCTTACCTATGAAGAAAAATTCAGTGAACGAGTACTGCATATCGCATGGTGGCTAAATAGATGGAGTACAACTTACGTTTCGTATATGCATAGCGGCGCGCTCGATTCCAAATTCTTTGCTAATCTTGTACTTTTCGAGTGCCTCCTCTAGTCGACCGGCTAGAATGGAAGAAAAAAGCCCACAAACGATGAAAGTGAGGATGGGCTAATATTAGACAAAGTACTATCGCGATTTTGAGTACAGGGGCAGAAAAGAAAGAGAACTGACTGGCTTCCAAGACAGCAGCATGGTTGAAAGCTATTTCAGGGTCTTCTGGAGAGAGGGAAGAAGCTATTCTAGTGGGAGTTATTAGATCAGAATAGAAAAGGTTCAGTGGGTAAGGGTCAACCCACTGGAGGTGGCGTAGAGCAAGGTCCGGTCGGGGAACTAGGACAATTAATAGGTACCAAGGGCAATACTTGAGATCGACATACCAGGTGATATAATGTAAGCACTTGCAAGATCTATTCTGAATCAGTGTATGTAAATATTTAAAGAAAGTGCTCGGTATACTCGTGTGTGCATCCGGGCTGGATGGTTGCAATGTAATTGACTCTTTCCATGCGGATATTGCGTCGTCGTACTCCTCTGTTACCTCTCATTAAGCATGAAAGACACTAAAAAAAAGCAGGAAAACTGACTGAGATGGTAGTGAGTCACGCCAAGATTGAAGAGCGAGCTAGCGTTTTTCTTGATTTCGACACTGCGTTTATAGAGTTCTTTCGCGGCTTGTACGTCACCTTCCTCGAGTTTAGTAGTGCCTTTCTCTAAACAATGAACAGCCTCCGCTTCTGCTGGGTCAGATGTGGTCGAGTGCGGGGTTACGGAAGTGGCCCATCCTGGTTCCGGGGTTATTAAGAAGATCTGACGAGGGCATGTCCCTACTTCTGGAGGATATCAATCTTTGATTTCTGAGGCCAGACCCAGTATGTCTACTGTAGACCAAACGATGCACAGGTGCAGCAAACGTACGAGAGAGATAGGCGAGTTCGCGGGACAACATGAATTCTAATTCTTCTCCTTTCAATTTCTGTGCCAATTATTCGGAGTCACGTGGACGTGTCTCGAAATTTGACAATGCGCCCTCGTCTCTGCTGTCGGAATGTCTGCCCAGTCTACCCACACGGACTCTAACTCTTATGTCTCCCGTCCAACCGATACCTCCAAGCCTGAACTAGCAGTATCAGGCCAGGCTCCGACAGCAAATGACCTCTTGGCTGCGTATGACCCAGCAAGGCTGCACCCCCTGGCTGGTCTGGGAGATAAACTAGACTATCTGCTTCTCGATGATGACAAAAAAAGCGAACTTCCTGGCGCTGATACGGCAATTCCTTCAAGAGGGTGGAGCGACGACCTTTGTTATGGGACAGGTACGATGTATCTAGGTGGTGCGTTGGCAGATCTCTTTCAGACTACTCAATTTGCGATTGCATCTTCTCGCTTCGGACTTCGCTTGCTCCCTGCACTACTCTCATCTTATCTCTCGTCATTCTGCCCCATTATTAGCTTGCTTATTGTTTTTTGTCTGTCACATGTTCATCCAGGTCTCGCCTCTGGTGCTGTGTGGGGTCTACGGGAGGGTGCTCGACGACCACTAGCCGTCTCAAACCCTAGGCTACGGATCAACAGCATCCTCAATTCCATCACGCGAAGAGGTACTTTTATTGGTAATTCGGCTGGTGTCATGGGTGTGTGTGTTCTTCTCTCACTGGGTTCCCTTACTAATTCGCTCGAGTAGCCCTCGTATATAATGCTATTAATTCCTCTATTGATTCCATGCGCGGAAAACACGATACCCTCGGCAGCATGTCTGCTGGGGCCATGACAGGTGCACTTTACAAGTCAACAGGCAAGCTTTCAACCCAAAGTCCAGTCGAAATTTTTTGCCCTAACCGTTTTTCTCAGTTGGAGTTAAACCGATGATTGTTGCTGCGGCTATTGTATCGGCAGCAGCAGGCACCTGGAGTACTGTAAAAAAGAATGTTTGATCCCACCATAGATATAATTTACAACCCCTAACCCTCTCCGGTTTTCCTATTGTGAGTAACTTTCTTAAAAAGGTCATCTCGCAAAGCGATTTCCATCATATTTGTTGAGGGCGTTTGGATTCACTTATCTGGGCTGCCAATCTGGCCCCTGATATGGACCACCGATCTGACGTATGTCCAGAACCTTAGATGTGTTGTCATCTCGTACTTGTTGGCTTCTACCCTTTTCAAGGATCCATATATATATTAATGCCCTCCCATTGATTACTGTGGCCATCTTTCAGTCCCAAGCAGTGAAACAGGAGGCGCTACATTCTGATGAACCCCACATTTGTTAGTCCCAACGACGTACACAAATTAGCGCCCTTCAAGCTCAACATCAGCGTGTATTTGGGGACATCACGACTTCAAGGGTTTCATTTCATATTCAAGGTTTCTCATTATCAGTCCTTTTACCAGACATATGAATGACCAACTGTCGGTTTGATAGACACATCGCTCCTTTCTAAAGATGAAGGATGATTGTCATGTGTCATCCTCAATCCCACTACCTAGTTCTATTCGTCGACGTGCCAAAAGAACGCTCTCTCGCATCAAATACATAGTTGGATTATCCCAGAACCACTGGAGCCCTTTTATCCAGCGGTCTGTAAGCAGCAGCGGTCGTTCTTCTCCCCGGTCGTATCCTTCCTCCGTCTTATCCCCTTCCTGTGCAAGTCTCAGCCCTCCTTCGAGTCAAAACTCAGTCCCTGAACGCTTCTTGAAACCCCTTACACTCTCTAGACCTGCGCCCACAATTCAGATTGCGTCGCTCCTCGCGGATCCTCAGCCGAGGTGGGTATCATTTGCAGCAGAATGCGATGCGCAGGGGTTGGGTGACAAGATATCAATTAGGTCATACCATCTGGAAATTGTCCAACATCCGCAAAGAACAGCGGAATTTGGTCATTCAAGTCTTTCTCGACTGCCTATAACCCCACCAATCATTGCGCGATTGACTGTAAGAGACCCTTCTGGCAACTCCGTTGTGCCGTACGTCGTCGATCTTTCCCTTCTACGTTATGGATATGAACGTGATCGGTTTGGTATATTCACCATTTCTAGGGAAGCAGAGCTGCCCTTCTTGATTGCCCATTTGTCATTGTTTTCGGAGGATGGGTTGACAACGTTGAATATTGGATACGAAACGACACTGCCAATTTTATATGGTAATCTTGTTTCTTCGATAGATCAATTCGAAGATACCCAAGGAAATTTGGGATTGTTTTTCTTGTTTCCGGATGTTAGTATTCGGTGGAGGGGGCGATATCAGCTTGGGGTTACACTTGCAAGATTGTCAGGGTGAGTGAAGGTCAGGGTGACGGACCGGACTCTCTGTTTTTCTTTTCATGTCCAGTGTTATTTATGTTGGCCTCAGGACCGACTCACTGGGAGTAATACGGTTAGCGGGGCAGGCCACTATGTTGGCCGAAACAAGAACGAGATCCTTTGACGTTTTGGCATTGAGCCAGTACACAGCCGTTCGTATGTTGACTCGTGCATTTTGATATTTTTACTGCGATTGACTTTCCCTCCCTCACCTCTTGTGCGTTTGACACATCGGCCTCTTTATCGCGGTCGTGGCTGAAGCACCTACTCGGTTGACGCAATGTTTCATTCGACAGGGTGCTAGGTTGTCAGCTTATATGCCTCCAATGGCGGGTTCGATGCAGAGATAAATTTCGTCGTGTGCCGGTGATGTTCTTTCATAGCTTTCGTATGTCGAATTTTATGTAGGTGCCTAGTGGAACTTGATAACCGTGTAATCCGCAGCGTTGGTGTCGAGAAAAGCAGTGTCTCTAGACTGCACGTGATCGGATATAATGAGTCAGGTGTCGGTTAGGAAACCCAAAGATATTAAGATCCGGGTTAACAGTGCACATGTTTGCCTCCTTTTTTTTAATTTATTAGCCAGTTATTAGTAAGCCGAAGCCGCAGCGCCTTCCAGATAGTCCTTTTTGGTCGCACACGCCTCTAAAACGTGACCATCTGGTTTTCCTTCTTCTCTCCATTTACTTTTTCCAAACTCTCTGAAATTTTTGACATGAGTGCTAACGACTACTACGGAAAACCTCAGGGAGGTGGTTACTATCCCCCGCCGCAAGGTACGCTGTTTAGTATTCCCGTAGACCGTATTTCAGATGAGGATGAGGAATCTCGGGTCCGAGGTTGAGGACTGGATGTCCCCTTGGATATTCTGTCTCTTGCCAGTTCATTATTGGAGGGATGTTTCAAGAGCCAGTATAACTGATGAGCTTGTATGACCTTCCAGGTCCTCCGCCCCCAGGAGGAAATTATTACCCTCAAGTATGTCGTTTGCTCTGATAGCGGTCGAAGCAACCGTGCTTGCAACCTCCCCTTATCTATTGGAACATCTAGCAACCACCTCAAAGTTACTATCCCCCTCCGGGCGGGAACCCAGGATATGCTCCTCAACCCGGTCCACAGACGGTCTATGTGTGCGTAATGCTCATCCTGTGGCTAAGGCTCAGGACGCAAAAATCTTATGAGATGCTATTTTCGGTTTGTAGACAACAGCAGCCTCAGAAGGACTCGGGCGGTGGCGGATGTATGGCTTGCTTGGCGGGCATGTGCTTGTGCTGCTGTGCAGAAGGTGTGTCTAGATGCGCTATTCATGCTATGTGCTTGGCTGACTGATTCAATCTCGGTAGAACTCTGTGAATGTATTTTCTGAGAAAGAAAGAGGGACTCGTATGAGCTCACAACGACAGCGTCGTGTATCTAATGCCTGTATCTGATTTTTATAAACTCTTGCGCTGACACTTATTACTTTCATGTGGTGATATATATCCTATGCCAATCCTCCAACGATAGATTTTATGGCACTGATAAGATAGCTGTGACGACTCGCGTGAATCTGCTCGTGCCTGACATCAATGTTTATATTAGTTTATGGGGTTGGGGTTGGTCATGTCTGAAATATGTCGGATTGACCGGATCCTTCCACGGATTTTTATTTCGTGTTTTCCAGTGCATCTTGTAGCAGTCAATTTAGCCAATCTGATTGGCTGGAAATTCCCCGATTCACCCCGTCGAAGGAGTGTCACGATGTGACAAAGTCACCCACTCCTCCCAAAAAACCCGCATCGAAAATGCTGTCAAGGCTGACTGCACAAGCCTTCAGACAAGCCGCCGGCTTGAGTCCAGCTCGATCTACTGCGCTATCTGGCTCCCGCCCGGCTTTGGTGTGTATTCAAACACCTGTGGTTTTTGGTCAAACTCATTGTCACGGTGCTGCAGGTCCGCTTTGCTGCGACAAAGGCTTCGTCGGCTTTCGAGGTGCGTATGTTCTAATCATAGAGTAAAATTACTTTTTTAATGCGGTCTCAAGACGTTCGCAAGGTCGCGCACAGCGTTTGCGTCTGTTTCACTTTTCACCTTTGGCTCTGTAGCCTGGTATACCCATTTCTACGGTACCCCCCCTTTCATTGGTGAAGCCCATGCCAGCCATCTCAGCGATGAAGGTCTCCATCCCGCTGCCTACCCATGGTCCCACAAAGGTGTCTTAGACTCATTCGACCACAGCAGGTGAGTCCAATTTTTACCGCCTATTGAGTTTCGTCTCTTATTATTCCTACTTTAGTATCCGTCGAGGTTACCAGGTATACCGTGAAGTCTGCGCTGCATGCCACTCTCTCGATCGTATTGCTTGGCGTAGTCTTGTCGGTGTCTCGCACACAGCAGATGAAGCGCGTGCTATGGCAGAGGAGGTGGAGTATGAAGATGGACCAAACGAGCAGGGCGAGATGTTCCAGCGTCCTGGAAAACTTGCGGATTATATGCCCGCTCCTTATCCTAATGAGGAGGCTGCTCGTGCTGGAAATGGGGGTGCGCTTCCTCCTGACTTGAGTCTGATCACTAAGGCTCGCCATGGCGGTAGTGTACGTTCTTCTGGAAATTGCATTGTAAGGCCATTATTTTCATTGAAAAACAAACTCTAGGACTATGTCTTCTCCCTTTTGACCGGTTATATGGACCCTCCCGCCGGTGTTGAAATTCGTGAGGGTATGAATTACAACCCCTTTTTCCCTGGCGGTGCCATTTCTATGGCTCGTGTTCTCTTTGATGGTCTCGTTGAATATGATGATGGTGCGTGTTGAGTGGTTTCATGAACCAATAACGTCTTTGACGCTCCACAGGCACTCCCGCGACTACGTCCCAAATGGCCAAGGATGTTGTCACCTTCCTCAGCTGGGCTGCTGAACCTGAACACGACCAGAGGAAGCAGTATGGTATCAAGGCTGTCATCATTTTTTCTGCTCTCTTCTGGCTATCACTTTATGTCAAACGGTTCAAGTGGGGCGTCATTAAGAACAGGAAGATTAGTGAGTGCCGATTTTTCTTCGTAGGATTTTGACAGTAGCTAATGGTTCTGGATAATAGGTTATACCCCTCCTAAACAGAATCACTAGGTAGTTGGGGCCCAGATGCTTTCTTAGATGTCATACGCTTGAGATTACACATCAGCTGTGCTAATAAATTATATCAAGAGGATTCGAACTTTCGAAGGCTTATGAGCCAACATGGTACAAGAGAGTTAGAATGGATCGACATCAGGACTCAGCAAACAAAGTACCAGGAATAGCTGTCATTGTTTCATTAACTCCTGTACTGCTGCAACTACTTCGGGTCAATCTTCAGATTCAAAATTCAGTGAGTGGATTCCGAATTTTATCATCAACAGCGTTTTGAACTCCTCCCTCGCTCTAATCTTCTTCCCTCCGGGTCATCTCTGGGAGTTCTATTTGATCTTTTGGATGCTTGGTTTATATGGACCAGCATCTTTGGATGTTTAGATGGAAGATGTATCTGAAAACACAAGTAGCTCAATGACCAGATGTCATTTTCATAGCATGTCTATTGTTGAGACAAAGATAATTTCTTGCTAGTCCTGTGAGCCAATATTGATATGGTTAATACAAATAATTTAGACTCTTGGCAATCAACTTTGGGTATTTAAAATAAACTGACAAGCATAGTTCACATTTCAAGCAAAATAAACTATAAGACTAGACTTTCTATTTTTATCTTTTTTAATATGAATTACATAAGAATGTCACATGATGAAGGTGCTGGAAAGGATTAGTTATATACTGTAGGATAAGAAATAAGTAGTTAGCTAAATTGTCAGAGTTCAAACTCTAAGTGGTAATACTCTCTATAATAGATTACACTTGACCAAACTCTATAAGTACTTCATTCTCTATGATAGAGTTTGCTTATCAAAACTTTATCCTTGTTCTGCTACAGATTGTCATGGTATGCTTGAACTCTTATATTTTATTTTTATTTTATTTTATTTTAATCTATTTTCTCTGATTTTCTATTCTTTTCTGTATCTTTTCTGTATCTTTTATTTCTTGGATGATGAAAAGGCATATGACTGCAGTCACATAATGTCATAGATCTAGAACCTAGGAAAAGGGACAATATCAAGGTGGTGCATGTCTATGGCATGTTCACCTCATAGTATATATATGGTACACTCATGATACATGGACATTAGAGAAGGGATATTTATCACTAGTACAAACCATGTATCTATAGTATAAATAGGGTAGCAATACATTAGGAACTCCTTGTTGAGTTCTCTTGTGATCTCTATGAGACTCTTTTATTATAAGACTATAAGAGAACTGGCTTTCCCAAGATTTTTCTCTTTTGTGTTTTTGGCTGATCTGTGTTCCATAATCATTTTCCACATTCATACTTGTTCACTCATCTGATTTCCCATGTTCCAGACCCCTTCAAGGTATATATCAATACTTCCAACAGTCTAGATATGTTATTTAACTCCTCTTTCTAATACTTTCTTGCTCTTCTGCAATGTGTTGTGATCTTTCAAAGTCTGCTAGTATTATCCACACATTTGCTCTTCTGCTTTCCCATATTCCAGAAACATCTGCTAAGCACTCTGGCTCTCTTTCAATTCAGTTTCTCCATTCTGAACTGTTTCTAATTACTTAAGTATCATTATTTCTTGATTAAGTAAACAAAATTCTAACACATTAGAATAGACTTGTTATTATATAGAGTAGTCATCACTTTTATAAATCTTCATTTTGTTCTCTTAGGATTTCCTGGAGATTTAAAGTACTTTGCTCTTCTGTTTAGTTACTCTAATAAAGACTACTTAGTGCACTATTGATTGTTTTGATTAGTAGTTGCCATAACACAGATCAGATATCTAATTACTTTGTAAAGCCCAACAAAAACATTAGTCTTACTCAAAGTAGAAAAGTCTTCAATAGTCTTATACTACCTTTACTCAAGTTTTCAATGATTTAGATAGACTTTCTAGTATTTAAGACTGGTATATATACTATATTAGTTGTTACAACTCTAAGCCTAGCTCAGATTGCAACTTAAACAAAGGTTTGAGACTGTGGTATTTTAGTAGGGTTTATAATTCTAGAGAAATCCCAAGGTATATTGTTTAAATAACTAAGTATACAACTTACCTCTAAAAAAATTCTAAAAGAATTAGATAGAGTTTTTTTTTAGAAATAACAGCTATTCTAAGGATTTAAAAGTCTATTCTAATCAAGTAGAGTATCAGGCAAAACATTTAGTTACTTAGTATCAGAGTTGAAGATGGTAGACTTTATTTATTTTTATTTCATTTTTTATTTCTATTTTCTTTTTCATTTATTTTCTTATTTTTGAACTTAGGGTTAGAGGTTAGTATAATATTACAAACTGTTTACAGTCACATGATCACATATCACATAAAAAGAGAAGATTCCAGAACAATAATGTTGTATAATATGTTTATTATATATTAATAAATAACATATACTCTTTAAAGTAGACTAAGTTTAGTATAACATGAACTATCAGCTTAGTGTATATAAGGTAGACACTTTGTACTTGGAAATTTATTAAGTTCTCTTATGTTAATTCTAATACAAGGTTTATTTTTTGTCTTAATACTCTAAGACTTAAGTTATAACACTTAGTTACAAAATAATAATGCTGAATAGTCAGGTACTTTGATGGGATATTGCTGAATAGCAAGGGCTTATTGGTCAGTGACTAGTAAAGATGTTCTTGAGAAAGAAATATAAAAATATAAAGAAAACATGAAAAAGTCTTTACTATTATATAAAAAGAACACAAGATACATTAATTACTTATTTATACTAATTATTTATGAGAAAATAGTTATAGAATGTGATATCACTAAAATATGTGATCATAGTCATATAATATAAAAAGTAGTAGAAGTTCTTATCAAGTTCTCTTGTTAACTTACTACTGTTATCTTGACTAAGATGTTACTATAATAGTAAAACTCAATATTAAACTTTTTTAATAACTTTTCATTTCAAGACCTTACTTAATCTTCAAATTTTCTTATTTTCTATTATTGGTTAAGAAGATTATCAGACCTTAAGAAAAGAGTAGCTGTATATCAGAAGTGTAGTCATGAATATTCATGATCAAACTTAAACTGTTAACCAGATATTATCACAAACTTCATTCAGCTTGTATCTCTACAACCAGTAGACCAATTTTCACAAACTAAGTTGTACTAGAAAGCTCCAAATAATAGCTATCCACACATATGTTGAATGTACAAAGTGACAACAGATTACTGATATATCAGACTATCAATAACTACAAGTTTCATTGGCTATTATCTCAGAAACAACTAAATGAATTTCCATAATCAAAGTTGCATTGGAAAATAGTTTCTAATGATATATCATATAGCATATAGAGATTATTATTTATAGAGATATAAGTATATCAATATAGTAATATAATTAGTTATCTTCTAAAATTAGCCTGATATCTGCTATGATAGATAATAGTCCCAAGTATGAGTTTTGATCATATAATGGAAATAGCTTGTACATAGACTATTACTATTTTGTATAAATACTTCTGTATCTAAGGATTAGACCTCAAACTTAACAACATCAATTTTCATCAGTTTTCATTATTTATCTCTTATTATTATTAACATCTATATTGATCTTTATCATTATTGTTATTATTATTAAACTTCTAAATCACTTCTAAACCTCTGAAAGTATACTTAAGGTCCAGATATTATAAATAAGTGAGTAGTTCATTTTGTAATAGTTTGTTAAGTTTATTCTTGTGTTTTCTATTACTGTTGTAATAGAGTATAGGTAAAGTGTTTATTTCAGATATGAGATCTAGGAGATCTTTTGGAGAAGGTTGCTGTTTTCAACAAGAACAGTAACTTTTTTCAGACTCAGAATAAAGTTATTGTAATAGGGCTAAGTGTTATGAGACAAAGAAGTGTGGGAAGATATTTCCTTATATATTAGTGGAAGAACATTATTTTATGAGTTTACAGCAAGAGAGAGAAGGCATATGATCTGGAAGTCACATGACATTATGTCATAGAACCTAAAGTAATCTAGAAGGGCTTAGAAGGGTCTATGGTCTAGAAGAGTCTGGAGAAGTCGGGAAGAGTCTGGATGATGATGTCAAGAAACATGTTAACCATATTGCTATCTTATGGTGTACATATGGTGCACTTATAGATGACACATGGACTTTAGGATAGGATGCACAGTAGAAGTGTAGTTGTAGTACAGACTATAATGTAGTAATATATATAGGGTAGCAATCTAGCAGAGATTTCTTGTTGAGTTCTTTTGTGATCGCCCACTACTTGATAGCCTGCTAAAAGCTTTATTGATTGTATATATCTACTAGTTGTTACAACAGGTAGTTGCTATAATACTAAGTTCTTGTAAAGAAGATCTTTAGTCTTTGGACCTTAGGAGAAGTCTTAAAATAGCTTTAATCTAATCTCTTATTTGCCTATCTTTAGATATAAGAGGAGTCTGCTCCTATTAAGCTGAAAACAGGCTTAGTGAAGAGACTTTATATCTTACTTAGCTATGAGATATCTTTTAGATATTTTTAATAGCAAGCTAACCTGAGTAACCTAAGATCTGTATAACATATTCCTGATAACACTTGTAGTGTGGCTAGAACCACATTGGGATCTGATACTTCTTCTCTATAAGCTAGTATATTACAAACTCAAAATCTTAAAGTAGGTCAAGAATAAGAATCTTATATCGAATTAACATAAGAGAACTCAATGGATTCCATAGCACAAGATAGTTTACCTTATATACTACAGGGCATGGTATACATTACAACTAAGCTACTCTAAAGTATATGTGTTTTCCATAAGGCTAATATATTATTGTTATGTTATATGACATCACTCATTCTGAAATCTTTTATAATATTTCTTGTGATTATGTGAC
>Ga0157368_1000487_pt1 | contig 18471 bp, 21 predicted proteins | sample AttbisABBM3_FD_113146 | JGI IMG/M metagenome (GOLD analysis project Ga0157368, IMG submission 113146) | Fungus gardens microbial communities from leaf cutter ant in Botucatu, State of São Paulo, Brazil - Atta bisphaerica ABBM3 | ecosystem: Host-associated > Fungi > Mycelium > Unclassified ...
GTAGTATAGCATAGACTAGTAGTCTAGTATATATAAGGTAGACAGTTTTGTACTGGAAACCCCATTGAGTTTTCTTGTGATTACCCAATCCAAGGTTTATTCTTTCAACTAACTCTTAAATCTTAAGTCTTAACATATAGTTAGTATTTCTTAAACAATAAACTTAGGATTTGCTAAAGATTTGAAGTGCTCTGCTCTTTCACCCAGTTGCTCTAAAAATCAATGTCTTACTTATATACTATGGAATTCTTACAATATCTCATGATTATGACCTAACCAGGTATAGTTTATGCTGTATTCTATATCATATGCCAAGTCCACCTATCCAGAAAATACATCCCTGTAGTGATACTAGCCACTTTCCTTGCAATATGCCCATGTGGCAGTGATACAACAATCTGGAGATACTCCTATCTGACTTGGTCTTTCATGACAGAGTCATACTCCTGTCAGTGTCTCAACACTGAAACCTCTGCTCAGGATGATAGGGGCTATACCACTGAAACCCCAAGCATCTCCTATAGTATGTACTTAAATATAAGACTAGTAGTTACATTATAATTTGCTAGTCTGATAATTGATGAAGATAACTCTTATTGAACTTAATTTTCAGTGTTCAACAGTGACACACCAATCAGCACTCACTTCCATCTTGGACTTCTTCCAATTATCTGAAGTTGCGACCACATGGCAGACAGGTGGCACAGCACATAAGCTGAAGCCAAGATCATTCTACAAGTCCACATATCTCTGAGCCTACCTTGCAGACTTTTACTCCCAGTGTGAACTGTGCCTGACATCATAGTTACTGGTCTAAGTCTTGGGATTGCATCTCATTTGGTTAGTACATCACATGATTACATGTACTATACCTGTGAATGTGTTTTATGACTTTTAGTCATTTACAGTTGTCTACAGCTCACTGGGTGACTCCTGAGTTGTCTGATTAATTCCTATGGCTATTAGGATCTCTTATTCATCACCTGCACTCCATTTAATATATAGTTTTGTTATGATAATTATCAGCATGGCATGGCATTCAGCTAGTAAGTACACATGAGTTGTGGGTACATGCCGAAATGATCAATAAGGAAGTAAGATTAGAAACTAGACTCACTTACAATACCCTCCCAGTAGTTGCACCTCTTCAACAGCCAGATTGGAATGGACCATAACATATTTAGAGTAGTTATCATCTCCAAAAATCTCATCTGAAAGTGTGTTATGTAAGAAAACAGTAATAGATATAATGTTATCTAGAAAGATTGTCCACATCTCAGTCACTCAAAGTAATATGAGAACTGAGGTGTACAAGCATTACAGCACTAAATATATATATGAAACAAAATGATAACTAAGATCTAAGTGGGTGATCCAAGCGGGTGATCCGAGTGTTGGAATCGCAACCGGTTTGTCATCCCAACAAGTTATGTAACTAGTATTGAAATATACTTAGGCTTTCCTGGAGTTCTGAGGCTCTTCCATGCTTCTGCCCAGTTGCTCTAACAGAAATACAAATATATGATCCATAGTAGAAGAATGGGTCTATGACATCACAGCCAACTGGTGAATGATAGCAGGTATTCATTCACCAGGCCCCACGTCATTCCCTTTGAATCATCCAATTTCCTATCCAGGTACCAACTGCCTTCTAATACACATTGCATAAGGACTTATGTGCTGAGCCCATTTGATTTGATCCTTCGATCTTTCGTTACGATACATCAATTAATTAGGCTACATACACATCAAAATGATGAAGTAGAACCATCTATGCAGTGTTATAAAATTTGAAGTCATGGCAGGAACGTTAAGATGAGAGAAGATATGAGATATATCTGTCGTAAAGGTGTTCGTCTCGTGAATAGGCTCATGTGGCAGCGGGGGAGTTACTGTAAAATGAGAGAGATGATGGTACAAATCGAGCGGGAACAATACATGACGGGAACAATACAATACACGGCAGAGATGAAGGAATAGATAAGTAGCGGTGACCTAACTAATTATTTTCAGAAAAGAACGTTTCACAACAAACATCAAAGGCATATGGCAAGTGGAAGTGGATGGAAAAGCAACAAAAGCAAAAGAGAAACCCCAGGGTAGGTGGAGCCGAGAGAAAAATCCAAGCACGTAAACCCCACAAATTATAACAAAGAATCCCGAACCAGTAGTTAAGGAAAAAGTGGCCATAACCCTAATACACCAAACGAGTTACCTAGTCCTCATCTTTGGAACGTTTTTCTTGAGTGAGGCCCTTCTTAAGAAGGAAGTTTTTACCCAGAGATAACACATTCTTCCTCTTCGGTGCCGGTCCGGGTAGCTGAACATTCACACTCCGGCTACTCACACGGCGTTCCGATAGATTACTCTGTAACCGACGGATCGCAATACCGTTTTCCTCTGTCGAGAAGTCGAATCCACGGTGGATGGACCGAGCTCCGGTCGACATATCTGTCCTACTTGCTAAGCGTAGATCTACCGAGGGCCGGGGAAGAGAAGCGACACTGTTCGTTCTCGTGTGCGAAGGAACAGACGAAGGACCAAATGGGTAAGCAATAGATGAAGAGTGCATTGCGGCCTCATGAGAGAAATCGTATTGAGGATCCTTCTTCCTAATGTATCGGATGATATCGATATCATTGGGGTGGTAAGCAAACTTGTACGCTTTGGAAAGACACCTGGCTGCAAGAGATAGGACGACGACGAGAGGGAGCGAGAGCCAATAGTATGCGGATCTGAAGAGGAAATCATTATTACCATACACTGATGTAACGAACCACCCGGGCGATATGACATTATAAATGGCCTGACGATTCATCAATGTTGGACCACACCACAGATTCGCAGAACGACTTACGGTGTAAACCCATACGAGGACCTCACCAATGAAAACGGAAAAGAATACCCATACAGTCCAGGCGCTCGTGTTGAGACCATTAAAGCAGTTGGCAGCAAAGACGGCACCGAATGCCATTGTCTGTTGAAAATTGTCACACGAACATCAATGTCCCTGGAATGCTACGTACCGTTGAGAACTCGTACAACGAAACGGATAAGCCGTCCGGTCGTGAAGTGGTCGTGGCGTATGTGTACAGAATGACAAAGTATATTATGGCAGACTGGCCACCTAATCAAGTTGATTTGTTCACAAAATGAGCGACGAACTTGCCTGAATTATACCGTCAACCATATAGGTAATAAACCACTTCATGCCGAACCAAGTTCCATTGCGGCTGTATGAATACAACTGAGGTAATTCCATAAGGGCGGAGGCATCTACACATGAAGTCAATCATAGTGAAAGAGAGTAGTCAGCAAATTAATCACCTGTGACACGATCAAAAAGACCAATGCCGATCACAGGAGCAAGCGTCCAGAATGAATTCCAGAATAGGAGATATGTATACTCAAATACACTGATAAGAAAGTCAAGAGTGTATATACATCAAGTGTACACAAATACTTACTAATTTGAACTCCAGCCACAGTAAATCTGGAACCACCATAATACACCTATACACATGATATTCTTGTAGAAGAAGTTGAGGATCATATTGCCATTTCTGGCATACGACCACTGGCCATGGACGAACAACAGACGTTTTAGGAACCGGAACTGCACCACAAGTGAGTTACACATAAAGATCCGCGAAGCCAAGTCGTACTTGAGCAATGGCATAATCCGACGAGTTAACAGCCTGTAACCCTTCCTCCCCGCTTATACCGACACCAACATCAGCGGCCTGGATCATGCTGACATCATTCGCACCATCACCAATGGCAAGAGTCATAACGCCCAGACCATCTTTTACGAGCTTCACTATGAGTGCTTTCTGGAGCGGGGACGTGCGGCAACAGATAATACTTTCACAAAGGGTGGCAAGACGAAGTAAGAGGGTTTTATGTTGTTCATCGCCAAAAACCTAATTTAAAAATGGTCGATGAATCAACAAATGACATATTGACATGGAGACATACGCTGTCGAGAGCAGCACCGTCAATAACTAAAATAAAACCGCCTGGTCGACCTCCATTTCCATGACCAACAACCGAAGAGAGACCTGTGTCCATTCTCCTCAGATTGTACGTATCACCGCCCAGTCGATGTACACGATATGGCGACAGAGGTCCAATATGCGACGGAAGTCCAATATTGGGCACGCGAACTTTTACCTCATACTCAGCCTCATCAACCAACTTGCCTTGCTCATCCACAAGTTTATTTTCGGGGAAGAAATCTTGTGCAGCATGAACCAGTTGAGCCCATACAGGCCTCGCTATGTCATCTATTCCACCCCTGATTACAATGATATTAGAGTCTCCAGAGATGAGATTGGTGCTGCGTCCAATGGCGGTAGCAGTTTCGAGTTTATCTCCTGTCGCCACCCATACCTTGATTCCTGCCCTTTTGAGATCGGCGATTGTTTGCGGAACACCTTCTTGCAACTTGTCTTCGATGGCTGTGGCGCCCAATAGTCTAAGATTCTGCTCAATTTCCGAGGACACTTGTTCGATCTTCTCGTCGCGTCCATCGAGAACAGCTGAAGCCGCATTGTAATTTTCATTCCAGGCTTCATACTCCTCCTCTGCTCGTATCATACCGTTAAAAATTTGATCAGTGCAGATAAATTGTCGGATCGTACCTTCTATGACCTTATAGGCCAAAGTCAAGGTCCTCAACCCTTGTCCCGCGAACTCATCCAAATGCTTCTCTGTCGTCTTCTTCAGACTTTCAGCCTCTTCTCCACCATCTTTCCGTAGCCTTTCAAAAATCACGTCATCTGCTCCTTTGATCAATAAAAATATCCTCTCGTCATCCGAATCCATCTTCCTTAGAATGACACTCATTCTCTTTCTTGCACTGGTAAACTCGAGTATGTTCAACAATTCATATCGTTCCAGTACCTCTTCCCCCTCTTCGTCTACTGAGAAAGGAGTTTGAAGTAAAAGGAGTTCACAGTCACGACCCCGGAAGACAAAACCCATATCTGCTGCTGCTTGAACCAGGGCCGCTTCGTCAGGTGATTGGGCTTTGTATTCAATAGCGCCTGTCTCAGGATCCACACTTGTCAGAACTGTGTGGCAGAGGGCAAGGACAGTGAAAAAGCCGTTGAGGTTTCGAGCATGGGCTGCATTTACGAATTCGGGTTCAGCGATAATCGCCTCTTGAAGGTCTGATACGAGTTCTAGATCACGGAACTGTTGAGAAATCTTCACAGTCCTGCTGTCAAGAGGATCAATGATGTCAGGTCCGTCAGGGCCTATAGGATAAACAGCGTGGAGATCTGGATGGTGAGGGGATGGGTTAACGGCTGTCGAAGAACCAGAGGAGCGAAATTCGGAAAGGGAAATATCTTCGACAGGAGGTGCAAGCGAACTCAAATTCTGTCTCGATACCTGGGCCTCTTTCATGATTTGAGTAGCTCCGTTGACGATCACAGGTGGCAACTTCTCTACTTCGATTGTGTGACCTTCATCATCGCTGCCATTGTAGGCCTTGCCGCCAATCGTACATTTACGGAAGACCATGGAGTTCTGGAAGAAGTAACCATATCTGTATAAGTGAAGTCAAAGTAGTCATCAACGAACCTGAGTCAATGTACCAGTCTTATCCGAAAAGATGTACTCAATTTGCCCGAGGTCATCTGATAAATTCCAGCTCCTTGCAAGCGTTCGCTGCCCCGTCTTTCCGTAATACATTTCAGAGTCGAAATAGATGAATGCTGCCTGACATGTTCGTACGAATTCGATTGAAATGTATAATGAAATGGGAACGATGTTCTGGAATCTGTAATGTAAAGTGAGCACCATTAGGTCAACGGAATCAGTGGTAGGGGAAACATACGTAATGAGAGCAAAGACGAAAGTGATCAGACCGTTGATTGAGGGATTATCTCCCTGACGATCGTCGGCATATAACCACAATGCACCACTCGGTTGGTCTCTATGTTCTAATACGGCGTCAACGATACCACAAACGATAGCCATGATACCGAGGAGAACAAGGTTCAGAAATCTGTCAACATGACATGTCAACATATCAATGACACAAAATGTGGTGTGACATACACCTGGAGATTCATTTGCCTTTCCACCTTGCTGCGCTTCGAGGGAGTACCACCAGCATTCATTACGATCCTAGTATCCTCTCCAGTGTAGAGCACGATTCCAATAACCCAACCAGTGTTCCTAAGTACTGTGCCTCTTAATAGTACGGTCTGCACGTTCACGGGGAAAACATCCTTGTCCACCCGAACTGTCGCGTTGAGCTTGTACATATCCGTGTCGGGCCTATCACATTCGATCCGAAACGAGTTGTGCGATGTGGCACAATCAGCTGCGCTTCGAATATGAGTCAGTGCCGCCACTGCATGTCGAGACTTAAGGTTGGTCTCCCCGTCTAGATTCTTCGTCTCGACATATGCAACGTTCTCGTCTTCAGATGTTGAGCATATGAGGATGTCGGCGGGAATGGACTCGTGATCAAGAACCTTGACAAAATCACCTACAGCCACGTCTTCCCAAGACGTCTTTCTCCAATGAGGTCGAGCCGTGGCGTCGTCTCGGGCAAAAGGATGCCGGTTCATTATATGGTGATGCCGAGCTTGGGAATTCGAGAATAAATGCTGAGGTTCATCATCATACTCAACAAAATCTTCAATCTGAACTGTCGTGACACCCTTCAACTCCTCTCCATCCGGGTTAGTCTTCATCCTTCGTAGCGCATGGGTTCCTGGAATGATGCCCCGGACAAACGTCTTGCTCTTCGGAGCCATTGCATTTGGATTAATCCAGCTTCCACCGGCCAACAACCGCACCATCGTGTGATTTACCTGTCGATCTGAATGGTGCCGCTTTACATCCTCATATCCATCCTTCACCGCAGTGATAGCTAACACAATCAGTAGCGGCAGAAGCACCAGCCCCGGGGATATCGTGGAGAACTCATGAAGAAATTGTAGAATCGCAATCACAAGGAAAAAGCTAGAGGCAAAATGTGTCATCAGTGATATTATAGCGTAGTTTGAAACTCACATGTTGGCAATACGTCTAAACTGCTCAAGAAGATTCCTCGGAAGGAAGGTGATGATGGTATACTTGGAGGTAATGACTTGGTTCGTGGCATAGATATGTTCTTTGTTCACTCGTCCCCGCTTATCGTAGTAGTCGTCTGGAAGATTCTCGTTGATGAAGACAGTACGTTTGGGCCCGGGAAGTCGCTTGCGGGAGAAGAGGTCTTCGACCTTGAACACAGCGAGCTTAGAGTACCAGCAACCGAGGATACTAGAGCGGGGAGAGGAGATCATGGGGAAGACTCAGACCATGGATGAGGACAAGTGGAGAATGTGGTATGCTGTGGTATGCTGACACATCACACCACCCCACCCCACACTCAGACTCAGACTCAGACAGTACTCAGACAGTTTGATCCGTCCCTATTTCTCTTCGGGGCCTGACGTCAAATGTCAGAAAACGAGTGTCAATTGAAGGATATGATTACTCGACCAACAAGAAAAAATAAAGTCGGCTAAATGAAAGTCGCCACAAGCTAGAAGATGGTTCCATAGTCTCAGATCCAAACAGAAGAAAGGGTATCGTATTTTGACTGTGCGCCATTTAGGAACCTTTGTCTCCTCTCTATGGCGACTGTCCCTACCATAGAGAACACTGCTCACATAGCCTGTTGAGGAGGACGTTGCTGTACACCATCTTTAAGGGCCAGGAGTTGCTTCGACCGGAAGGCCTCATAGTGGATTTGAGCAGTCGTTTCAATGAGGTCTTGCAAGTGGGTGCGAGTGAGGAAGTTGCGGAGGCTCACAAACTCGCAGTGGTCAGGATCCTCAACGTTAACAACACCCCAACGGTTCCTACGGCCACGGACAGACTTGCCATCAATCACAACACTATTCTCTGAACCAACAACGGCGAATGGAATGATAGCCTGGTATTCACATAAGGGGTCCAGTCATCCTGAACCACTAGATGGTACTTACCCTAATGGACTCATTGAATTGGACCTCCTCTTCATCAGCCTCGTCAGTGTCAAAGGGGTAGAGACGAATATTGTTGAACACAACCTCTTCGCGAATCTAGAACATACGAAACGACATTAGCAGGGTTCAAAAACAAACTCTGAGTGAAAAGAAACGTACCTTGGTCTTAAAACGGTCACGTTCTTCTAAAGTCAGACTGTCACTCTTTGCGATGACAGGGACGACGTTAACAACGTCGCTGAGCTTCTTCATCACGATAATATCAACGGGGCGGAGACTGTGGCCAGTGGGGTTGATGAAGTACAGGCAGCAGTGAATGCGAGTATCCTGAATATACCGTTCACGCTGAGCAGTCAACTCCTTGCGCAGATAAGCAGAGTGTTGATCCTTGATGTATTTGATGATAGGATCCCAGCTGAGACCCCCATTAGTCTCCTTCAAATGAAAAGCTGAAACGTGATGCACCATCCTTCGTTATTGATCTGGTCGCCGTATCCAGGGGTGTCAACGATGTTCAAGCGAAGCCTGACACCATTCTCAACAATGACTGGGATAGAAAATTAACATCAACACATGAGGCCGACGAAAAAAAAGTTCAATCGAATTATAGACTCAAGTTTGCGAAGACAGATAGGGACATAGAAGGAGGCTATACGTCACAGCTCACAAACCGATCATATCTCGGGTCATGACAACGTAGAGTACGTTGACAACCAATAAATTACAACAGAAATTTCGGAGAAAAAAGAACTCCAAGGAGAAAATAAGAAATGCAAACACACCATGAGAAACGGCCTGAATCTCGGTGGTTTGCCTGACAGGTTCATCAGATACGAGACGCCCCTTCGAGTCGATAAGGTGGGACGCGAAAATTGTATTGATCAGCGTCGACTTGCCGAGCCCAGTTTGACCTGTATATAAAAGACGAATTTATCAGAAGAATTATATGACGTGCACTAGGGGATGCTAGTCCACATGAAGGACGGTTGCTGCACTCATTGGTCCACCGCGACCACCACCATCCAAAATCCTTAGTCCAGATGATACACTCATGTCCACCCACGTCGGACTCTGAGACACATCCTTGAGAAAAGTGTTATAGTGATTCACTCACCGACAACAATAACATTGAATTGGAAACCGCGCTTCAAGAGCTTATGCTCAATTTGTTGAGTGATAGAGTCAAAACCGACATAAGACTGAGCACGAATCTCCTCGGTATTAGCCATTCGGTGATTTACAAACGCTGTTGGAGTGGGCGCAAGGACGTAGAAGAAGGGAAAGGAGAGGCTGGTTTTGAGGGGACTGTTGACGCTAGTACGACTTCGGCGTACGTAAATTTGGATGGTGCAAATAGGTATAAATAGACCCTTTAACTATCATGTGCAAATTTTCGTGTTTGAAGCCTTTAGAAGCTCCGTCAACAATGCTCAAGTCATGAAACAACTCCTGGACAAAAGGGACGGCCTTTCTCAATGTTGCATTGTTTGCTCCAAGATAATGTAGTTCTAGACAATTTACACACTTTTGTTATTCTTCTATGCCAACCTAATTCTCATTCCTTCCCACCAGGACATTAACCATCACGCCCACGATCACGAGCACTGTCCGCAGATCGATGATTGACAATCACTTGAGAGCACCTTGAAACGAGAACTAGAGCTCGGAACCCAACCTGCCGAAAACGGAAATATGTCTCAGCAATCTATTCCGAAATACCAATAACTTATTTAGAAGCAGGGGCCGAAGAAAGGTAAGGTACCGAAAATGCCGCAGCGAGGACAAGTGCGCCAATGACGATAGCTGGTAGATAATACGAAGGTGAAGATGCTTCATTAGAAGGCTTGCTCGACCGTGGAGGTGACCTCAAGACATGCTTGGAAGGAACGTAGGATAATTCAGGAACGAAGAATTCTACATACCCGATTGACTTGAGTCCATGGATACTGACAGAAGTCGGTCAGCGCGTCTCGCAGCAATGCAGACCGTGATTACTTACTAGTAGCCCTTCAAGTTTCTTTGAATCTCATCCTCAGATCCCAAAGGTATGCCATTCAAATTCCATGTAACTTTTGTTGAATCAGTTGACTGGTCGAATGAAGTAGTCAAAGTCGCGTAGTGTCCATTTGGCCAGGTTGGCGACTTAAGCATCCAAGTCTGCACAATTTCCTTAGCAGGTTCTAGGGAAGTATACTTTCCCTGGACACCGCCGCCGAAAAGAGAGTATTCTGAGTTTGGTTGTGCGACAGAAACAGCAGGGGCACGGGTCCACGAAGGGATTTTTTTTTGATCGGTAAGGAGACTAAACAGGTCGTCGGCGGAAGCTTGAAAGTTAGCAGAAACCGTCACTGTGGTGGTATTCACATTGGCTGTTGCACCACTACGAATGGGCTGAGAAAGTGCAGAACGCGCTACCGCTGCTGCAGGTTTATCGGTGGACATGGAAGGGGTCGGTGTACCAGTCCGACTCGGCTCAGTACTGACAGTGAGATCTCTGCCGTGAGTGTCAATAATAGCCTGAGGGAACGTAGAAAGTTTGTCTTCAAGGGCGGTGGGAAGGCTCATTTGAGCGAAAGCGAAAAGTGCATTAACTTCCGCCGATGGTGGTGTGTTGAGAGACCATTGATACTGCCACAATATGAAAGTTAGTTTTCACTCTAGTATAAGAGAAGCTGGGCGTGATGACCTGAAATCCAGACAGCTTATCACAGAGTATTTCATGCGACACTTCTGGGATTGTCAAAGAGCCATTGACTTCGATTCCATTGCTTGTCTTTCCAATCCAGGACAACGAGATACGAGTGTCGAAAATTGTGATAAGTCTGAAGCAGCGGAGGAGTCAAAGCTCATTACGAAAACACCACCCGAAAAGTACGTACTTGGACTTTCTCTGGCCAAGCTCAACATCTCCGTCCATTTCTGTCACGGCGGAGATCGACACGATACCCTTCTCGGCGGTGAGGGAGATGGAAGTTAGCTCATTATCCATCCATCTCCTACTCCAATCCGTGATGTTCTTGTTCTTCCAATGCCAGTTTGCAGTGGAAGAAGGAAGGGACGAAGGAAGGGCCATGGCTGAACACAGCGAAAATCCGTCGCTTGCCTTATTTATCCATGCCATCATTGTTTCTACGCTGTTCTAGTCGTTTCTCTGGTTCATATCTCACCGAATGAAGGTAGTTCAGCACTGAGGTCTTAGTATATTGTCGGTCATCCCAGCGTAATGATGAAAAAAATTTGGTCTGCAAAAGCGGTCAACAAATAGAATGACTGCTTGATTGAATTGAATTTATTCATTCCTAGAAATCATCCACATTTGAAGAGAAATACTGTATTGACATGGCGTGCCGAGACTGGTTATTGTTGTTTCACCCATTTCGGGTCCTCACACGACAACTGAATACTTGAGTTGCTAAATAATCCGGCGGACTAGAATTTTATGTTACAGCTCCAATTTGCCTAACGGAAGATCATACACACTTGTCCTGTCCACGACAAGTTGCGCCACATTAATGTTGGATGAATGTCAAAAAGGTATCTTTCAACGGCATTGTGCTGATTTGACCAATGCATTTTTTGTATGAAGTCATCTGCCATTTGTAGTCACTAAAACGACGTATGATACGTATGATAACATTGATGTAGTAAGATAGAATTTAACAAGAGTCCAGTACTGAGACATCACATTTTAATAATACACATGTAGTATTGAAACAGTGTTAAATACTGCACACGTAGTAGTATCAAAAATAAAAATAAGTGTGACAGGTGACTGGATCATGATAATTGTCCAGGAGAGGAATAAAAGTGTCTTATTCTCGGTGCGGGCCAGACTAAACGCTTCAGTCTCATTACGATGAGAAATCAAGGTGCAAAGTCTCCCATGATGGCCATCGAACTTGTGCCACGGCGGAAAAAACCCGTGTAGAACACACATATGCACTTACCCAAATTCGGACTACTTTCGAAGTTGACATCCAGTAGCTCTCTATGCTCCGTCCGAATGCTTGTCCTCTTTCGATCATGCTTTTCTCCACTCAGTCTCTGAATGTAGCTTATGCTCATAATATTAGGATCCAATGTTTCCGGCAGTCAGAAAAAAGACATCAACGGAAAAATGATTCAACTTATGTGTGAAACATTTACAATTGACGGCGGCCCTGAGTGATTCAGGGTAGAATTGATAATTGTCTGGAAATGACAGTTCACAGGTTGACAATCTCGTCCACCCCGAAGGTTAACCTACTCGTGCACTGGTGGTGCCGGGCGGCGAATCTCGGCACCATCTCGCTTCGTCGCAATGCCGCAATCTTGGTTGCCTGCGTGACAATTTGTCACATCATTTATCACGACAATCCAAGTTTACCATAAATAAATACTTACACCCTGTTGTTTGATAAATTTGACTCATTGTGACCTTTGTATACTGATTTCTGTAACTGCAGGAGAACGGGGACTTTTCGGCGCTGCAAGGGAAACGGAGACTGGTCCAAAAGGCCGACGTGCGAGCGCTTGGTGAACATAAGTGAATCTGGGTACGAACAATTCGTATCTCAATGTTCAATCTCATTAATCATGGTGTGACTGCTATTCACTACACGATCCAATGATACCACCGAGATTTGCTAAATATGTGCACCTGGCGGGAAGGATCTTGACCGGTAGGCGTCTTTCTACGATGAGATGCAGACGAGATTTGACATGAAACTTGATTGCGATCGATTCAGTGCAGGACCAGGCAAGTTGTATCCGTTCAACCGGTATCCTGTTATGAATTGATGATGCTGTGGGAAAGGGATACAGATGTCCATGTCCAGTAGATCTTTGATGGTAGCAGAACTTCCAGAATCCTATAAAACCGACTCTGGAATTCTTGGGAACTCTCATCCTCCATCCTCCTATCCGTCCTCTATTGCCCAATTGTTCCCTTTCAGGACATGGGTCGTATCGATTACTCCAGGCAACCTGCTTCCTTCATCCTCCCCGATCTCGTCTCTCACTGCAGATACAAACTCGCATATAACCCTCACGGAGACGACATCGCGAAGGAACATGTCAAATGGCTCGACACATGCTGCCCTGAGCTTAGCCCAAAGGCCCGTCGGGCCATGCATGGTCTCCAGGCGGGTGAACTGACTGCCTACACCTACACCTCTGCGACAGCCGAACACCTCCGTGTTATAGCCGATTTCCTTGGCTACCTCTTCCATCTGTATGTTTCCTGTTTACTTCTGCTCCTAACTCCCCAATCCCTTATATTCGTGCCGATCCCAGTGACAATATCAGCGACGGAATGAAGACTCGTGAGGAAGCCACTCTCGCTAATGTCGTCATGAATGCGCTTTGGTTCCCCGAGGAATACAGGCCTACGAAGGAATTTCCTGAAGAGCCTACTCCTGGAAAACTCGCAAGAGAGTACGTCATACTCTCTTGAACCTTACGTTGGTACATTTTGACCGTCGATTTTATTTGAACCTCAGCTTCTGGGCCCGATGCATCAAGGACTGTGGTCCAGGCGCACAGGCACGCTTTAGGGAGAGTATGGGACTTTTCTTTGAAGCTGTGAATATCCAAGCAAAAGCTCGCGACTCAGGTGAAATTCCAACCCTCGAATCTTACATTAATGTTCGACGTGATACATCGGGTACGTGCCTATCAGATCATCTACTGGGTTTCACTGATGGATGACGCTTTAGGTTGCAAGCCTTGCTGGGCCTTGATTGAGTGAGTTTATACTTCAGCCAAGGATCATACATGTTGACTCATTTCTGCTCTCTTCTCGCAGATACGCGGTCGGCATTGACCTACCTGACTATGTTGCTGAACACCCCGTCATCGAAGCCCTAGGTCAGTATACCAACGACCTGGTGACCTGGTCTAATGTAAGTGTCCAACTCGACCCTGATAGGCTTCCTGAAAATTCATGTTACCATTAATTCAGGACCTCTTCTCATATAACGTGGAACAGTCACATGGGGATACTCACAACATGATCGTAATTTTGATGAAACATCATAATCATAGTCTCCAAAGTGCCGTTGACTACGTCGGACAGCTCTGCACTGATACAATTAACAACTTTGAACACCACAAGAGACTTGTTCCTTCGTGGGGAGTCGAAACCGACAAAATTGTCGTGGCCTATATACAGGGCCTCCAGGACTGGATTGTTGGGTAGGCTTCAGGACAGTCGAACAACTCCGCACGTTATGCTCACACTGCAGCTAGGTCTCTTCACTGGAGCTTCCAGACCCAGCGCTATTTCGGCCTACATGGAATGGTTGTTAAAAAGAATAGACAAGTTCGCCTTCTTCCATTGAGGAAAAAGCAGCCGACAAGCCAGAACTAACAAAGTCACCGTGGCTTTCAGTCATCTACATTAACAATTTAGTATTTTAACACTATCCTATCAAGTACCTACTAAAATCTCCTTCGATCTTCTTCAGTGGGTTAATTCCTTTTTACTCCAGTATTGTACATTACACTACAGTTATTGTATTGTATTTTTATTTTTGATAGAGCTCATAATATGACGTCATGAACTATACTTATGTCTTGACCGTGCACTCACTCACTAGCTCCAACACTCTTCTCAAGCCAACCATGAACACAATATTTCGTCCCCTGTTGCGCACTAGCGTCTACAGAAACCCTCGTATCATAACTAGAGCAGGTATTCCTGCCTTGAGACGACCTATGCCGATCGTTTGGCCTCAGATCCCAGGTACATCGCTTCTTCAAAAGCGTTTGGCTGCTAGTTCTGTCACCAACAGACCAGGAAGCCAGACATTGGAACATGCAACAATCAATGTCAAGGAAGAGCTCGGCGGTACTGCTTCTGATGTAGCCAAGATCATTTCTGGCGCAAACGTTAATACGGATTCAGTTTCTGATGGGAAGGGCACCGAGTCTTTTGTGAGTGTTTAAAGCTCGAAATAGACAATTTCTCCATTAACTAGTCGCATAGCTTGGTATCACATACAGCAATCTGAAAGCAGTTCCCCGCCCTGTCCTGATGCTTGGATTAGTGGGTAAGTGGCTTTCAGCCCAGTTTTCAGAGTCTAAACGATAAGATTATCTGGAAAGGTGGCATTCCTTACGTTGCATCTTCTCTCACGACTATTTGGCTGGCTCATGAAGCGAGGCTAGCCATTCATGGTGCTACAATCGGCATCGATCCTGGAGTCGCATTGACCGTTCTCGATCAGGCTCTTAACTTTCAGGTGACATACGGAGCTGTCATGCTCTCTTTTCTAGGTAAGGATGTTCGCATTCAATTTCTGTCAATGTCTGAGCACATCGTGTACTTCATAAAAATTTTTCAGGTGCCTTACACTGGGGTATGGAAATGGCTGCCTATGGAGGTCAAAAGGGATATAGCCGCCTTGCTCTAGGGACAGCTCCCATGTTGCTTGCTTGGACCACACTTGGAATGCAACCTACAATGGCTCTCGTAACCCAGTGGGCTGGCTTTACTGGACTTTGGCTCGCAGACTCCAAAGCTACCATAGGTGGTTGGAGTGAGTTATTTCAGAATGTTTAAATGGCTATAAGCATATTGAAGCGCTTCGGCTTCAGCTCCCAAATGGTACTCGCAATATCGATTCTATCTGTCTATTCTTGTAGGAACCTGGTATGCCTCGGATCCTCTCCTATTTTCTTTGGAACAGCTCATCTGACCATAGAACTCCAGCATTATAGGTTCTTTAGCTGGTTGCTCTTATTGGGGTCCAGTAGCTGGACACGGTCTTTTCTCCCATGACCTCGATCTTTTACGAGAAGAGCGCAAGAAGTATATACCCGAGAGAAGCGGACTGATTCCCGGAAATATTGAAGCAGTTCCCGCAGGTGAAGGCGCCGATCATTATATCGTCATCCATAAACACAAGAAAGAGGAAGAGAACAAGAAAGCGTAGACTGTAGCTCGATAAAACAGTCCCAGTTTGTCCCTACAGACAGCCTTTGCACCAGAATAGGTGTTCTCCTGTAATATACCAGAAAGTCGTCTGATGCAACTTCCTTTTACAGCAAGTCATCACCTTGTTGAATACTCATGCTGCAATCAAAGTTGCTCAAGTGTCATCTATTTATATAACTGTAGTGTCTACACATGTTGCTCTTTAATTAGTGTTAGTATTTGTTTTCTTCTCTTCTGTGGGATGGTAGTTTCTGCCCAATCTCCATTTTTGGAATAAATGAATACTTCGAGGGAGATGCCAAGAATATAGCATGCCCCCTTTACAGGATAGCGGCTTTTATCAGGCAAAGAAGACTTGAAGATAAGACAGCTGAGGATATCCCTTAGATCGCAGAGTTCGGGTTTGCGGCCTGGAACTTCATCTCATATATTTATGAATCAGGATGGGATAAACTAACTGCCCATAAGGATAACAAATCTTTCAGGCAATGTGTTTCAACACAATTCAAACTAAAAGACCCAAGGAACAGTATGGGCAACAACAAAGAATTGGCTAAACCTGGTAAGAAAGCTAACATCTCCAGAATTCCTCCTCCCATTTCTCTAAGACCAAGTAAGAAATAAAGCCTCCTCAAAATTGGATATGGCAGTTGTCTGGATAGATATCTAGGACACTTAAAGCAGTCTAAAGGTCTCATAAACAGGTGTTTCAATATTGGAAGGCATATCACAACAATTTGGGGCATGGGTATGAATCCGAGCATACCACAGTACAAGAACTGTTGGAAATAGGGCTACATGATGCTCATGTGTTGTGCACATAGGGCTAGGTACATTAAATGTAATGGCCCACACAGGTTAGAACATCACAGGGATATAATGTGGTGTTGCAAGGCAAACTTCAAGATAAATCTGCCAAGACTCAAAATAAAGAAAGGCAAACCTTGTCTACATTCTTTCAAGTGTGTGAACTGTAAAGATGAATACCAAGCTAACAGCAATGTGTGCCATATCACAAAATAAGCTACTCACTAAATATGATACTTGAATTTAGATAACTTGATAGTGATTCAGAGGTTCTTCCTTAGTTTCCTCTGATTCTGAAGTACCAGCATTTATTTCTGTAGCCAGTACACTAAATTTGTTGTGAAAACTTAGTCGAGGGTATCTAAGTTCTCCTCCCCTTTTAAATTGTTCTCGTATTCAAAAAGTCCCTCTCTTCCTCCATTATACTCCATCCTCCTCCCCTCTGCTACCCTTTCTCCTCGGTTTCTGCAGTGACGGGCCAAGTGCCCAAATTCCCTGCAGGTATAGCAGTTCCTTCCCCTGTCCACTTCCATAGCATAGGGGTCTCTTCTAGGAGGCACCCCTGTTCCTTGTCCTAGTTCCCTCACCATTGCTACATTCGTCAGTTCTACTCCCTCCATCAGAGCAGGCCTTGTTGTCACCTGCTGAGAAGGCATTTGCCTTCTCTGCCACACTAGGGGTCATAGCAATATCTGTCTCTGCTTCTGTCTTGGAGCTCCTCCTCCTTGTTCTTTCTTGCCCCTTAATCTCTCTTCTTCTTATCTACTCTCTCTCCAGTTTCTATTGAGGGCTGTTGCCCTTCTGTACCATTGTTCAATGGAGCCAGGTTGATTTTCGGCCTCCATTAGTTTCCTTCTTATCACCCCATTCATTTCTCTCTTAAATTCTTCCACCAGCAGCCTTCTTTCATACCCACTTCCTCTTGCTGCCCTCTTAAATTCTTGAACAAATTTCTCCATTATCTTCCCCCCCTGTTCCAGCTTCTTCAACTCTGCCGCCTTTACTGACTCTTCCTCTCCTCTACCAAACTCCTTCTTTATCTCTGCTAAAAATTCTCCTACTGTCTCGAATTCCAATTCTCCTGCCTCCAGCTTCTCCAACACATTTTCTTTCCACATGTCAGCTGCTCCTCCCTGCACATAGGACAGCACCTATTGGATCTGTTCTTCTACTGGCACCTCCCTCATCTTTGATTTGCCATATAGCTTGCATGCTGTCATGAATCCCGAGACCTTTGATGGGGTTCCATCAAATATCTAGGGTTTTGCTACCTCCAGGTTTGCTGCTTTCCCTCTGCCTCCTCTTGCTACTTGCTCCGATAATGCTGTGATCTGTTCTTACAACTGCCTTATGATGGTGGGATAGTCAGGTTGACTCATTTTATATGGTGGGGGTGGTGATAGTGATAGTGATAGTGGGGTGAGGGGCGGCAGAATAGATAGTGATTGCTCCTGAGTCGAAAGGGCTGATCCTGCATTGGATTTGGCTTCTAACTCGTACTCTGAACTCAAAATCTCAGTAGGTGTTAGCAGGTCCTCTTCTTGTTCCACCTGGCACCATCTACTGACTACTGTTTTTAAAACAAATGTACACAATTTTGGTCTAAGAAGACCGTTCTACTCTAAGTAGGGTTTTTAAGAACATCTACTATTCCTCTGGGTAGATAGACCACAAGGGGGTCTATAGCACAAGGTTTATAAAGGAAAAAGAGCATAGCTAGCATGTCCACAAAAGGTAATACATCTACCTGTA
>Ga0157368_1000488_pt1 | contig 18457 bp, 24 predicted proteins | sample AttbisABBM3_FD_113146 | JGI IMG/M metagenome (GOLD analysis project Ga0157368, IMG submission 113146) | Fungus gardens microbial communities from leaf cutter ant in Botucatu, State of São Paulo, Brazil - Atta bisphaerica ABBM3 | ecosystem: Host-associated > Fungi > Mycelium > Unclassified ...
CACCAACATCCATTTGGTAAGGAAACGAAAATGGATGTGTCCACCAGAAGATGAAGCATTATCGCAATGCCAACTCTGAGAGAGAGAGAGAGAGAGAGAGAGAGAGAGAGATTATGAACGTGAAAGCCAGCATACAGATGAATACAACCAACCTCCTTAGCAAGGTCTCCCATTCCTGACTAAGTAATGCAGTCAAGACCGTGTTGACGTTCATGTTCACAACCGTTGAGCCTCCCTTGGCCTTGATCAGACAAGTTACATCATGTTTTCTACTAAAAAAAAAAGTGAGTCAAACCCTACCATACGATATCCAGCTTTCAATATATTATGTTTCATCGGGTGAGTCTGGAAGAGCAAGGATTGAGCCCGTTTAATCGCCTTTTCAGAGGAGAACCAAAAAGTCCAGTTTCAGCCAAGACCAAATGCGGAGAGTAAATTGTCTACTTCATCCATTCCACAATAAGATGCTTCATATCTCATTCTAGACCCAAGTTCGTGGTTGGTTGCAATGTAAGTGTCATCGAGCAGACGGCGATATGCAGGGCTGTCATTATTTCCAGGAGAAAATCCATTATACTGAGTATTAGATGAGCCCTCCACATCAAGAACTTGGGAGAGATATGCATCCAGTTTATTAAAAATGAGGTATGAGTTGGATAGTAAGGTAGTCGTCGGTAGTTGTGAGCGCATTGGAATATGCGCGCTTGTACGAATGTCACGATAGATGTCACGTACTGTAAATAGGATCACCGAAATTGTCTTTCTTTTCTCGGACTAGATGCATATGTTGTCCTCTCCCATGTACATCTGGTTCGGGACCATTGGATAATGAAATCAAAGCTCAAATTCTAGTTGGACCTCTCAAAGTATCCATCATCGCTTGTCGTTGACATTGACATTGCCAACGTCGTCATCATATCATGGAAAAATAGCATTTTTTTTCAATTAAAAAAGTGGACGAAGGACTTGGATCAAGTCAAGCCGAGTTGCTGGAACAATCAGGTTATGGTTCCAGAGGAAACGACAAAAGATACTCCCCTCTTTACTCTTCTGATTTATCATCTTTCTTTTTATTCAGAAGGAAACCTAGAGTTGAGGATTACAGTCAGTATTGCGCCCACTCGGGGGGGAGTTAGAGAATTCATTACCTTTTAACTTTTGCCTATGAACTTTTTCACGTTCATCATCTATTTTCTTAAGTCGTGTTAGTTCAATTGTTGCAGCAGAAGCATCTATAGAAACGATGAGAGCAGTTTGGTTATATATGTATTTTACGAACCGGATGGACTCTTCGTTTTGATATCCTCCAAAATTTTACTGGCTTTTTCAAAATGCCCTTGCTCTCCTAAACCTTTTGCTTTTCTAAACATAGCTTTGTAGTTGTTCTCGTCTTTTTGAAGAGCCTAGATAATTATTCCATTGGGGTGAAAAAGAAAACGAAACAGAAAAACGGACCTTGTCTGCAGTTTCTACAGCACGTTTCCAATTTTCGTTTTTGATATGACACGCAGACATGTTTGCGTAGATCTTGCCAATAGTATCATCCACCTATAAATATATCTATATTCAGTCGTAGAAAAACAAGTTTCTCTAGAATTCTTGACCTCTGATTTATCTTTCTGTTTAGGATCTTGTGTCGAGTCACCGATCTTATCAGGGGACGATGACGACAACCCAAGACCTTGTAACCCTGTTCTAATAAATAAGGAGAATCAAATCACAACCGGAAAGAAAAACACAACCACAAAAACCTACTTGTCAATTCCGACCAGATACAACAAGGCCTGTCCAATGAATCAGCGAAGGGGGAGACCATCAAAAAAGTTCGAAATTCTCGTCACTTCATGATATTGCTTCATGGCTGAGAAAAACCACTTGATTCAGTCTGGTATGAGTAAGAGACCTGATTACAAGGTACGTACCCTCTTTCGTATCGCCTTGTCTGAACGCTCGATCACCAGCGTCTTTCTTTTGCTTGCCCGAATTGAGCTTGGTTTCAGTAGAGATAATGTTTGAGGGTTCCATGGTGTTGCAATCGACCAGTGGTGGTGGTGGTGGTTTGTCAAGTGTGGCGATACGGTTTGCTTGGTTGTATTTTGCCAAACCTTGAACGTGAACTACCATGGCCTTGCTATCCAATGTACTAGGTTTCTCTCTCTTTGGCCTTGCAACACGGATCGGTCAACTCGGCATTCAAAAGAGAAACCTCTTTGACAGTACGTTTGTATTTTCTGGAGATTGAACCACAGTGAATTTTTTTGTGTCAGACCCTGGGGGTCATCTTATTGCTATGGGTGTATTTGGTTATGCAGGATATTGGGCGTATAGATGGGACATTAGAGCAGGCGATTTAATAAGGCAGAAGCGGGAAGAAATTCTTGAACGAAGACAAATGGGGAGGATATTGGATGAGTAGTCGAATCCAAGACGAGTGGTCATGTTTGTCTGTTGTGGACGCTTGAGCTCATACATGAGTAGTAAAACCTATTTATGAATGATGTGGCGTTGAAACTATGTAAGAAGCACGGGCATGAAAAGAGAGATGCTTGAATGTATCATGAGACCATCCTGAAAAGAAAAAGAAGGACCGAGTCAGATATCAGCAAGACAAGGACCAAGGTCTGACCTCAACCAAATTGTACCATTGCCGCTTCTCTCTCTGAGGAGTTGCCACTGTGTAGGACGAGCAGGAACAGGACGGTTCGTGAGAATATCCCATAGTTGTTGTTTGGCTTCACTTGTTCCTTCAGCCTCAAGGATCCACTGGCCATACCAACCTTGACCTATCTCTGGAGCAAAGTGGGGGTGAGGGTGGTTGTCGATGGTCAGGGTAGCGGTCCAGACCCATTTTGTCACGTCGACGCGACCTGTGGGGGCAATTAGACTCTTGACCTTGGCATTGACATTGAGCATGGCGAGTTGTGGAAGGGCATTAGGATTGAGTGGAGGGAATTCGGCAATGGAGAGGGTCAAGGTGGAGGAGAGATGGGAGTAGTAGAATGGAGATGGCAGAGTGATGGGGTTGTCGATGGGGAGGATGTCAGGGAGGGAATAAGGGACGAGAGAGAGACCGTTGAAGAGAAGCCAGATGGTAGACGAGAGATGATGAACGGGTGGAATGTAACCGAGATTGCATACGACATCGCCTACGCTTAGATGATGCCACAGACCAGCATGAACGAGATGTTGTTGACAAGCAAGAATGGAGTCTGAATTGACAGAAGTACAAGGGACGAAAACACGCAAGACAGGTGCTCTGGATCGGGAGAAGGCGAGGTCAAAGCCAAGCGATGTGGTGAAGCTGGGCTGAGGAGGAGGAAACATCACGTGTTGATGATGGTGGTTGATCACGTGTGGGTGCTGGCTGAGGGAGGGAGGAAAGGCAAGCAAGCGGGTAGAACGAACAGCAGCTCGGCGCAAACATGGTTCAGGTTCCCATGCTGACGAGCTATGCACGAGTGCTTGTAACAGCAGCACAAACCGCGAGTGGGCAAGGCACAGTGCAGCAAGCTTGGTGCTCTTGTAGCTGTCCTGCAGTGTCGGATACCGAGTCTCGAGTACAGACTGTCCATGCGTCGTATACTGGTCCAGAGGCACTTTAAGCGACATCACTACCACAACAGTCTGTCATTAGAGAGAGTGCAAGTAGACCAATAACCCACGGAGTAGGTCTACGTCTCCCAGCTCAGCCTCAACCCACCGTACATGCTCGAGCTCACTGTGTCTCCGTGCCCAAGCATACCCTCGCACCATTCGTCCCAGCACCAAGTCCCGGACCGCCCTACTCCGCCACGCGGCCCGGCATCCCGTGCATGTGTTGAACACTGCAAACAGATCTGCCCACCCAAGCCATCTAACAAGTACCTCGATGATCTCCTGCGTCCTCAGCACAACTGCCAATGCGTGCAGGGCCATGTACTGTGCACTGTGCACCGTGCAGAGCTCACCCTATAAGAGGGTAATCCTCCCATCATCCCACGCATAACTATAGCCTCCCTCCATCATCCCACGCCCTCTCCTCTCCCCTCTCCTCATCCCCTCTCTCCCTATGCCCCCTCCCCAGCTCCGCGATCTCGAGCGAGAAGTCTTTGGTGGCTCAGACTCAGAGTTCTCCGACGACGACGACAACGACGGTCTGTCTTCTCTCTCTCTCTCTCTCCTCTCTCCTTTTTCCCTTCCTCACCCTTTCCAGACCTCCAGCTCCCCCCTTCACCTCCCCAGCAACCCTCCTCCAGGTCACCACATAAACAGCCCCAAGACTCCTCTGGCCCTGACGATGACGATGACTATGTTCATGAAAAACGCCCAGCAAAGCCAAGCAAGCTCTCCCAAGGCTCAACAAAGCGTGGCCCAGATGATCGTCCCCCCCAGCGCAAGCGCAAGCGAAAGACCCCTCTCGACATTGACCCTAACGACCTTCCCCCTGACCGAGGTATGCCCTCTTTTCCTGTCAATCAGCCCCCTCTCCCCTCTCATCAAAACGTCAGCTTCAAAATTACGCTTGGACATGCAAATTGAGGCTATCCTCAAACCCAAAAAAGCCAACCGCCACCGCAAGAAAAAGAACAACGACGAGGTTCTGGACAGTTTTGCAGACGACGAGGTCGCTCGCCTGCGAGAGGCTATGCTTCATGCTGCCGATGAGGACGTCCGTGCCAAAGCCGACAAGCTTCCTGCAACTGCCAAGTTACGCTTGTTAGCAGAAGTCATGGAAACTCTCAGAAAGTCGGTCTTCCCCTGTCTTCCCCATCACCTTCTCACCTTCTTTCCACTAGAGCTTCCCTTGCCCAATCTATGATGGACAACAACCTCCTCGAAGGTGTCAGACGCTGGCTCGAACCCCTCCCTGACGCCTCCCTCCCTGCACTCAACATCCAGCGTGAACTCTTCACCACCATCCGTAAAATGGAATTCATCGACAGTTCCGTTCTCAAAGAGTCGGGTCTAGGCCGTGTCGTCCTCTTCTACACAAAATGCAAACGCGTCACCCCCGATATCGCTCGTGTCGCCGATCAACTCGTCTCAACTTGGTCTCGTCCTATCATCAAACGTTCTGCCTCCTATAGGGATCGCGTTGTCCCTATCGCTCTCAACGCTGAAGATGCTCAACAGCGTGAGAGATTGAATGCTATTCTTGCAAGAGCCAGAGAAGAGAACAAACATCGTCTGAGGAAGGATGCCGTTCATATCCCTAGTAACCCCATTGACCTCTATACCATTGCTCCTAGGAGTAGTGCCGGTGTTACCAGGCCCAATAATATAAGTGTCGATGTCGATGTCGAGAGGAGGCGGAAGAATGCGGAGAGGCTGAGAACCTTGACTAGGAAGGTTCAGACCAAGTGATGGCTTATAAGTAACGATAGCTTCTACCCTATTCCAACTTGACCTCTGTGTTTGCAAGTACTTATTAAACACCTCGATGACTGCCTCAGCAATCTGAGACGATCTAGGGCTTGTTTGCTCACCGGCTGTCTTACGTGACCACTTTGACAACTGACAAAGTTGCGTGCAAACAAGGATCAACAGTGTGTGTGACAAAAAGGCGTGACAGAATGTAGTTTGGTTGATCGAGTTTCTCGCAAGAGTCGTATCGCACGACGAGCAGCGCCGATCTCACCTTGGACTCTTTGCTTTTCGCTACTAATAATATTTCTTCATCCCTACTGGATCACCTTTGAACTTTTTTTTTTTCGCATTTCATCTTGGGAATAATAAACCTTTTCATCTCCGAGAGCTGGTGGGTATTTGATTTCTGTATTTTATTTGATGTTTCAATCAAGCAATAAAGGTTGGTCAATAAGGTAATTCGTCTCCTAATTCCCTCCTTCCCCTCCTATCTTGAATCATTCTTTGTGCTTGTCGTGGATGCAGCTCGTCATTAACGTATCTTATCTCCTAGGTCGACGTGATCTGCTGTAGTTTTTTGGTTGGTGGCCATTCCAATGCGACTCTCTCTCTCATACATCTGCCTGTCCGACGTTGATCAACCTGCTTACGCAACATACAGGCCCTATGGACAATCCTCAGCACTACCAACCTCTGTCTCATGCCTTGAATCCTCCTGTCAATTCTCAGTCCCACCAGCAACCGACATTTACAGCTGCTATATTTCAGACGAAAACTCCTGTTCCTGTGACGGATGAACAGGATGATGAGGATGATGAAGAAGGTGACGAGGATGATGAAGATGTTGAGGAACAGTTGAGTCGGACGGAGCCAGATACTCAATCGAGCGTCTCACCTGCTCAAAATCGAAACAGGTGTGTTTTTCTTTGACCACACACATACACACACGCACACAATCTCTCTCTCTCTCTCTCTCTCTCTCTCTCTCTCTCCCCTCCTGAAGTTTTTGTTTTGCTTATTGACTTGATGAATAGTAATGAGGATTCTGGATCCTGTCAACAAAACATTTCGCAAATCGGTCCAGAGGAACCAGAACGAAAGCGCCGCCCAGGTAGACCTCGTGGATCCAAAAATAGAAAGCCTCGTGTCGGATCTTCGAGACATGAGGGGCTTTATTACCAGGGACAACCTTCAGTTGGACCTCCTCATCTTTCGGATATCAATCCCCAAAATCATCAGTACTTTGAATTTCAGTGGCGTGTCCTGAATCTCTGTGCGGAATTTTATGGCGCTGCAGAAGAACTTGTGGTGAGTCGCAATCAATACTTTTTTCTCTCTTTAGAACAGGTTTATGTTCACTCTCTTCTCATCTCCTTGTGTAGAAAGCAACGTCCCCGATGGTGATTGCGCAGTGCTACCATATGGGTCCAGGTGTTAAAGTCGATCCATTAACTATGTTAACAGAAGCAAAGCGTGTTTGCGATACACTCGTATGCCATTTCGATTACATGAAGATTTTTTAAATTTTACTGATGAGTGCACTTTTCCAGCTAGCTAATCCATCCCAGCTAGTGTCTCAGCCTCCGCCGCAGATGTACCCTGGAGTTCATGCGTTCTATCCTGCAAGCGCTGTATCAATGCCTTCTTCCGCTTCTTCATCCATCAAGTCAAATACGACCCCTATAATTACCAACCCTCAATCATTTGTAGTCCCACTTACAACGCAACCGACCGGATATTCTCATGCTCAGTATTCTGTCTATACATCGGGACAATATCCCACTACGCCCTACTACCATCAGTACTATACAGGTACGTATTATCCCCCACCTCAACCTCCGCCTCCGCCTCCGCCTCCCTCTCAGCCCGTCCCCGTTGCGCAACCTCCACAAGCATCCGTACCTGCTGTATCAGCGTCCCCTCCTGTGTTAACAAATGCCACTACAAGTGCAATTGGGGCCTGGTCCGATGAGGAAACTGAGCGACTGAAAAGGCTTGCGGAAGAGAGCAGATCGATTGGAATTGGAGGTGAGATAGAGTGGGATAGGGTTGTACATCAATGGGGCAATACAAGAACAAGGTAAAATGTCTTGAGGCTAATGTTCCATTTTATCAACGTTCTCACCGATAGTTTCTAGACATCAGATCCTGCTCAAGGCAACAAGTCTAGGGCTTAAAGAGAGTTCTGGTCGTCTACCGAAGCGACGGCGCGAAAATGAGAGTGAAACGGCTCCAAGTCCATCTCTGGCAGGCACTCCTGCCCCTTCTACTACACAGACCACTACCACCACTCTCAACACTGCAGCTTCAAATCAAACTCCGTCTCCTTCTCATAGCCAAGCAACATCAACGCCTGCTGCTTCGCCAGCATTGCAGCATCAGCACCAGCAGCAAACACAAACGACGGCTTCGAAAAATATGACAAGTACGACAGCATCGCAAGGCACGACATCGACGACGACAACCTTGGCGATGCCTTGGTCGATGTCAACGATGTCAACAAGTACTCCATCTCCTGTCATTGGTGGATCTGCTGCTGCTGCTAACCAAGATCACCGTACGAGTTATTATCGTCCGCGGCCGATTGATAATGTACAGAGGACGGCGACGATGCCGATAGTGCATCATCCGTATATGTACCAGCCGCCGTCCAATAATGGAGTAGCGAGAAATGTGAGAGAGAATGGAAAGTGAGCGACTTGTTCGATTATCTGTGTATACTTGTATTATTTCTTACTTTCCATGGGACTACAAGCTGACGACTTTTTGCTCTCTGACGTGTGTTGTTTGTTTCTATGTTATTACTGTTGTTGTTTTGTTTTGGCCTCCTCTCTTATAGAGGCTGTTTGTAATTCAGATATTGCGCTCTATTTCGGATGCCTTGAAGGAAAAAAGACTGAGAGACCATTGATCATCTACCCCAGGAAGTTTTTTTTTCCACCTTGATTTTCCACAGCATCAACTAGGAGTCATAAGCTCTCTTTGGGGTGGCTGAATAAAAATGGTTTTTTGAAAAAAAAACTTGGGTGGGATTTTGTGATCACATGTCTCCTCCTTCTCCTTCATTACCCCAACAGGGGAAAAACGCTCGAAATACAAGGCCAGTCTCTGCTTTGGCAACTTCTGCTTTGGTAACGCCAGTGTCGAACTCTGGGAATGAGACTTGTTCTGTATCAGTACCGAATCCATCAGGCCGTCGAGCTGTTTTGTCCACCTCACCACCACCACCACCATTACTACCACCACCACCACAACAACAACGGACGCGAGCGAGAGACTTGTTGAGAAAGCATTATGGATTGGGAATGAGAATTCCACCTTCTTCAGGAAACATGATGGATCCCATGAATATGGGTGTGTGGTTGTTTTTTTCAGATTTGTTTCAAGTGTGGTGATTCAATTTTGTTTTTGTTTTTTTGTTTGACACGTTTAGATTCTAATGTGTTTGATGCCAAGTCTTATTATGAGCAGCTCATTATGACATCCTCTCTTCCAACGCTTCTTAAGCGGGAGCATGATTTAATCACAGGTACTTATTTTTTTTAAAATTTTATCTGGGTGATTGAACGTATACAGAAATCAGGGAATTAGATAGTGAACGACAATCGTTGGTGTATAACCATCATCATGAACTTGTCGCTGCGAGTGATACTATTGCTGTTGTACGTGTTGATGATGAGCTATCTACACTCAACTCGACCTAAATTGGTTTTTCTGCACTGACCCGTTTCCCCCCCCCCCCCCCCCCCCCCCTTTTTTTTTTTGAGTTTCTGTGGTTCTGATTTTGATTTTTAGATGAAAAATCGAGCAGAGAGTCTGGATTCAGATCTCGATCTTCTTCGTGCTGCGTTTTCGGAAATATCCCGTCTTGTAACTGAGGTATCTGATACCGCAGAATCCGAATCCGCAGAAGGGAAGTGATTCTAGAATTTTGACCCCCCCCCCCTCCTACTCCCCCCTTTGACTGACATCGACAGTTGTTGGTTGCAACTGATTCCTGCATCAATGAACTTGAACCTTGAAGTAGTAGGTTAGGAGGCGTTTTCTTTGAAGATTTTAGTTGGTTGGCGGAAGTGATTTCTTTTTCACACCTATTGGGATTTTGAATCTTGAATTTTCGTCTAGTGTTATCCGCAAAAAGGATTTTCGGTTAATGTAGTCAACAGAATGAGCTTTATTATTTCAAAAAAGTGATCTCTGAACAGGTAGTAAAGAAGAAAATACGGTGAGGAGGACGCGTTGTTGGATTTTTTGTCCTACTCGCAAATCTATGTCTTTTCACAATGTCAAACTAGAGTCAAGCTCAACAGGGTCTTCTTTCCCTGCTGATTCTGCCACCTGTTTGATGAATGATTTTTCGAGGACTGTTGCATTAGCACCCAGAAGAGGAGAGTAACAAGCAACTCCTTTACCCAGATATTATATACAGGCAATCATACAGTGTCCAAGAATGCATAGGCGAGACCTAGAATACAATACATGTAATGATTGCTTTCTCCTCAAGCAAGCTGATCAATGTGTTGGTGATTGTCAAATTAGCTCTTTCTTCTGGCTTCCCATTGTGAGAGAAAGAGTTTGAGCTAACATGCAACTGCTCTCTGAAATCTGAAATTACATTGCTCAACATGGTTCCCCAGACGTCATAGGTCCCGATCCCTGACAGAAAGCTCGATGATAACGCCAATCGCTCAAACACCTCACAAGCCAGTTGACTTTAGTAGTTATATAACCTGTACCAGCTTGGCGTAAATCGACGGAAATCAATCATGACATCTTGGGTTTTGGAGTTAGAGAACTACAGTAGCTGAAACGACCTGAGCGAAACAACTGTCCATGTTTGATATGCGGGATCAAGGCGAATCCTATTTTCACATTCGGGGTCGCCAGCATTTTGTCTTGATGAATGTACATGGTTACACTTGTGAGTATCTACCGATAATGACTGATCCAAGTGGTGAAACGCACTAGTCACACGTGACATGATTAGGAAGTCTGACGCGTCCTCGTATTATCCAAGTCGGTCGTCCTTGACCTCCACCAACTTGACAGCACAATCGTACTTTATAAATCATGGTATGACACACCATAGCGATTTTGTGCTGTTGTACCATTAATATGCAGGGAAATGCACCGTCCGGAATGCCTCCTGGTGACCTTCCAGGCGGGGACAAAGACAAGAAAGACCAACCTCAGAAGAAGAAGTGGGAACCTCCTCTCCCAACTCGTGTCGGCAAGAAGAAAAGGCGTGGCCCTTCAGCGGCCTCCAAATTTCCAGTTGTGTACCCTACTACCCGATGTCGACTCAAGTTACTCAAGTCGGAGCGTATCAAAGACTATCTGTTAATGGAGGAAGAATTCGTCCACAATCAGGAACGCTTGAAGCCAGAAACAACACGAGAGGAGAAGAACGAGGCAGACAGGTCCAAAGTTGATGATCTTCGAGGGAGTCCAATGGCTATCGGTACTCTGGAGGAAATTATTGACGACGACCATGCTATCATCAGCACCGCGTCTGGGCCTGAGTTTTATGTATCTATCATGTCCTACGTCGACAAGGACTTGATTGAACCCGGTTGTCAAGTCCTACTACATCACAAGACTCAGTCAATTGTAGGCGTGCTTCAGGATGATGCTGATCCTATGGTCAGTGTCATGAAACTCGACAAGGCACCCACGGAGAGTTATGCGGATATTGGTGGTCTGGAACAGCAGATCCAGGAAATCAAAGTGTGTTTTCCAATGTACAACTACCTTCTTTGATCGAGCCAGCTTCAGGAATCTGTCGAACTGCCGCTAACACATCCGGAACTCTACGAAGAAATGGGTATCAAGCCTCCAAAGGGTGTGATTCTCTATGGTGTCCCCGGAACAGGAAAGACACTCCTTGCAAAGGCTGTGGCTAATCAAACATCTGCTACATTTTTGCGTATCGTCGGTTCAGAATTAATCCAGAAATATCTTGGCGATGGACCCAAACTTGTCCGTGAACTCTTCCGTGTGGCTGAGGAACATGCACCCAGCATTGTTTTCATCGATGAAATTGATGCTATTGGTACGAAACGGTATGAGATTCTTCTTTCGTTCAGTATGTTCACTGAATCTTGTTTCGCCCTTGTTGAGGTATGAATCGACATCTGGTGGAGAACGTGAAATCCAGCGGACTATGCTGGAACTTCTGAATCAGCTTGATGGCTTTGACACGAGAGGAGATGTCAAAGTCATCATGGCTACAAACAGAATTGAGACCCTTGATCCTGCCCTCATTCGACCAGGCCGTATTGATAGAAAAATCGAGTTTCCATTGCCTGATGTCAAAACCAAGCGACATATCTTTAGGTTCGTCTTCTCAATCCTTATACGCAAGTCCTGACTTTGGAAAACAGGTTACATACTTCCCGCATGAGTCTAAGTGACGATGTAGACCTAGAAGAGTTCATTACCATGAAAGATGATTTGTCGGGTGCAGATATCAAAGCTGTTTGCACAGAAGCTGGTCTACTTGCTCTTCGCGAACGGAGGATGCGTGTGACGAAGCAAGACTTTACCACTGCCAGAGAGAAGGTATGTTTCAATTACTTGTCACTTCCTCCTCGACTTCATACTCTGGTATATAGGTGCTATACAGGAAGAACGAGGGCACGCCAGAGGGCCTATACTTGTAGACTAGTGGTGGTCTCCTCAGTGTATTCATTATTAACCTTCTTTTTTTCGGCATAATCTAGCATAGTACATCATCGTCTCTTGTGACTAGTCTGATCTATCATCTCTGCCCAAGTGACCAGAATAATACGGAACGTGAGAGCTGCTCGACATGTCGTATAGCGCCTTGCCCACTGCCCAAGGCAAGTACATGGTAACGGCAGCCTACGAATTGTGTTGAATTGTGTTTGCACCTTGTAAGACTGCGATTGAGCAAATTCCTGCGGTTCATTTCCCTCACGGTTTTTTTCTGTCTGTTCAGCTCATAAATAGTGTCGTCATTTGAAATAACTGTAACTTTCCCGCGGTCCTGTCATCTATATGCCAATTCATCTGCAAACATTACGTTCTTTCGAATCCGGGCTCGGTGTAGATAGATAGGTAGATTGACAGGGTCTTGACAGGATCTTTTTTTCAAGTAGGACCCCACTATGACTCCACTATTTCATGCACATAGATGTTCATGTCCACGTAATCTGAATAAGGATATGTTTGTTTATTCACAAGGAGATACCAATAGGTATGTTATGTCATAGTATAATTTTTTCAATGCACTTAACAACACAGATGAAGCGAACACCCCCTCCCCTCCCCTCCGAAACGTCATCGGGCCAGTTGGAAATACGAAAGAGGGCAGGTAAAAAATGAGAGGACCGACTCGGTCCCCAGTGGAAACTCTAGTAACTAGCTAGCGAAGGTGAATACATTTGAAAGGGCCTTGGAAACGAATGCAAAGCCAACACACATCCATCCCATTTCCAGACTCGAAAAGCAGCAATGATTGAAGTAGAAAATTTTCTTTGAGAAAAGGAAAGTGTGGAACATTCGAGAAGAATAAGAAATTCAATCGAATAGCAAAATATGGACTGATAATGATACAACTTCATCCAACAGAAATAGATCCGCGCAAGAAAACACTAGACACAATGAAGTCCGAGAAAATGAATATCCAGAGAGCATGAATATATGCACGCGGAGACGAATCGATGGAAAAAAGACGAGCGAGTGGAAAAGGTCGATACGAGGGGAGGCAATCGAAGTACGTTATGGAATACATCATCAACCACGCTTCGGTTTTCACCATTGGATAACCAAGGGAACACAGAATGTCCTGGTGACAAATAGATTTCGATCAATACAATTGTTGCGGGACAATGAATGCATGTACTGCTATAAGATGGCTGTCAAAGGAGTGTTGGTATGGGGCAGTGACTGTTCGACACCAATTAGGCCTGACTGTATGGGTTAGTGGTCAGACCTTCCATGCATTGGTCGAGGGATGCTTGAAATTTGGACGAAAAGTCGGGAAAATACAAATGCAGGGAGGCTGGGTTCCAAAAATCATTGAAACAACAGAAGACGAAAGTGCGGTGAATGGTTCGCATAATGCATGGGCGGGGAAGTGAAAACCATCATGTGGTTGCGGATGAGATGCACGCATGCAGGGAAACAGCAATACTGGTCTTGATCAGCAGAGACAGAGATCGGGTGAATAGCCGGCAAGGAACGAAAAGGTTGATGTAGATGATACAGATATTGTTGACCGAGAAAATAACTTTGGTTTCGTCACTCAGACAATAAACTTGGACAAGGGAAGCAAATTCGAGGAGACCACCTTAGGGCGATCAATGGAGCTGAAAAGCACTCCCGAGCTCAATGCGCCCGCCTTTCTCCTCCCCATCGCCCTCCCCATCAGCATCAGCCTCATGCCCAGACGGGACAAGGCTAGTAAACGAAATCCTTCTCGCAGGCGCAAGCCTTCTGACCCTACGCAAGGTTTTGCCTCTTAAGTTGTTTGGATTAGCGCTAGGGTCATTCGAAGGACTTAACGGAGCTTTATTAGGAGAAGTAGAGGCAGTCGGAGAAGGACCGAAAGTTGACCGGAAAGCAGAGGCTAACACCCTTGGTGCACTACGGGTGGGGGATGGGGATCGAAGTAGTTCAGGAATTCGAGCAGATACAGTGGAAGGGAACGAGGGGAGAGTATCTCGAGACAGTGGTAATTCAGGGCCAAACATATTGGGGCTTCGTTGGAGGTTCTTGGGGAGTAGCTTGGTGGAAGGTTTCATATTGCTACCTTTTCCTAAAATATGTACGTTCTCCTTCCTTTCTTTGGACGATTTGTTCTCGGCCTTGATATTTCTTGAGCCCCCAGAAAACCCCAAAGGTCCTTTCCTTGCGGCGACTGGCGAGAATACAGGTGTTGTTAGAGCAGAAGGATCAGAGGGGGAAGTAGTTCCAATGCACAATGGGCTCGACAGCTTCCTGGCCTTTTTTGCATGCTGATTACGGACCCTTTCCTCTTCATCTGACGATGGGCAAGTACTAGAATTCTTACGAGAACGGTGGTCATCAGATGAATGCACTAGAAACTCATGCCTTGCTTCTTGGGCTAAAGTTCCGAAGAATGGTGCACGCTTGGCACCAGCTGAAGGTGTATCTTTGGGTGGGGGCACAGGAACAAAACCGTCATCCTGCATCAAACGTTGAACACGAGGGTTTGGAAGGATGCCATCACTGCTGCTGCTCATGATAGAGAATGATGAAGAAGAGACGGCAGAGGTAGACCTGCGGAAATTGCGGCGCTGCACAGAGAGTGTGGAGAGAGTATTCAAAGTGGATGAACTTGGGGTGGAAGGAGTAATCAAAGATGGGGCAGCACTAGAAGGAGATGGGGGATTACAAGGACCGGGACAAGTCGAAGATTGGTAAGGGTAATGGGCAGCCTGGCGCTCAGTGCACTGTAGTTGACTGGAGAGACTGCAGGCAAAGTAAGGTAACGAATGGAGGCAATAGGCAACAGAACCTACCGAGCAAGATGTTCATTATTTTTTTTATCGGTTTCTTCAGCATTCAACATAAAATCCATACTCGACTGGCGATACAAAGGTCGCCTAGCGCCAGCTGCGACCCCTAGGGATTTTTGTCTACCGTCCTGGGTGTAGGTGTAATTGGCTTCAATCTCCATCGCGTCTTCCGGCTCCTCAGCGATGGACTCGCGTCGATGATTGGCGGCAGCCTGCTCTTTTGCACGCAGGCGCGAGAGCTCGATGAGTTTAACACGCGTGGCGCGGATAGAATGGGGCCAGTCAACAGGGCCCTTGGCCTGGGAGACACCTCGAGCGATTTTATCAAGAAGATTTGAGGGTGGAATTGGACCGTTGAAAGGAGTTACGAGGTGTGCAGGTAGTGCATCTAGCGTCTGCCTAACTCAGTGAACACGAGAGAGATAGGATGCGTTTACTCACTCTTGAAAGAAGCAGAATCTGCTCCGGCTTCCATTCCCACTCGAGATCGTCTGCATTTGAGCTGTTCCAGCTGTCTGTGCTCTTTCTGTTCGGGGGTGGAGGCACAAAGATGGAATTGGAAGGCGATCCACAACTGCGCGGTGTGCGCGGCGAGCCTTGCGTGCTCACGGAAAGGAGAGAGGAAGTTCGGCGGGAAACAGGGGGATGAGAGAGAAATACGGCTAATGGGGAGGCTGGGGCGCGTCGAGTCTGCATAGATAATAAGGAGAGACAGTAGATAGACTGGACTGGACCTGGCAGTAAGAAGCAAACAAACAATTCCCTGTCGCGGGAGAACCAAACCCCGCGTTCACACGATTCTTGACCCGCTGTTAAATCTTTGGGGTACAATTGTCCTTACTAGGTCATCAAAGACAGTGCAAACCAGGTACTTAGCCAACAGATACTGTTGGTGAGGAGTGAAATTCAGGAAAATAATCAAGTCATAGGCAAATGGAAGGAACCTACACGATGATTGAATATTTGTGATTCCAGCATCTAGTAGGAGGCTAAATAATATCTACTTGTGAATATGGAATAGATCTACAAAACATTGTCATGACCAGGGTATTTTGAAACATCGAGAATGACTTCTGCAAGATTGCCTTGGCCAATATTTGTTCGCAGATCCATACTTGATTGTCGATGTTAAGCAGTACTATGCCATACACAATGTCAACATCTTGTTGCTCAGCTCATGCTAGTACACTTTGGAAAAATGGACATATCAACTCAGGAGAAATATGCGAAATTCTAAATTTATTTGAGAAGCTGAATCAGCCTAGAGACTAGAGAATCTGTCGTTTGTTTAAGCCCAATTTCCATGACCTATACTGATAGGCTGATTGTCAAGAGACTTTCTACTTTCTAGCTCCTTTCTAGCCCTCTTCTCTCTCCTTCTCTTTGCTCTCATCTTCCTTGTTGAAGCAAGATTGCTCGACAGCATCATCCATCCACTCCCATATATCATTTCTATATACACAACATGTGTCAGCCTCACTACAACCATGTGACTACCTAAACAGTATCAGCGTAAAACAGCTTGGTGAGGCGTCAGTTTCTATTTTTACATTCTTTTTCCTTTTTCAAAATAGCTTTCCTATTTCAGCCACTAGAAGTAGGTTGCCTTTTAACAACATGCCAGCCATTTCTTCTTTCTCTCATACCACCATCTTGCATGGTAGCACCCAATAGAGATATTAGGAATAGAAATCTTCATTCTTCAGCTTTTACAAACTCTTCAGCTCAAATGGTGTTCTTTCCTCCCAGTGTGGCAATGGATGTTGACAAACACAGTGTTGACAATTATGACAATGTGAGGGAAAGAAAATCTTCTCCCAGCAATGTCTCTTCAAGAAGTGCCTTGGTTGTTTCAGGCATTTCTTCAATTGTGTATCATAACAGAATGATCATTAACAATAACTTCCCCAAACAGGAACAGGTGGAGCCCATCAACAATTCCCAATTGTCATACAGTAGCAAATGCCAAAGAAACAATCAGGATAGTACAGTGACTGTCCTCTCCCCCCAAGGGCTTCAATGTGTCTCCAATGAGGCACTTGCCCTAAACACCTGCAATATCTCATGTGTTGATGACAATGATATCATTAACATTCAATTACCATATAACCTAGATTGGCCTGTGGAACCAGACCTTTGGGATGGTAACTTTAGTCATGTCTTTCTCTATGGTTTACTAGAACATCTCCTCTCTGATACTGGGTACATCAAAACTTCCCTTGTTTACATCACTAAATACATTGAGAACAAGAAGATCAAGTCATCTAAAGCAAATGATATCAAAGACCTTCAAGGAATTAGAAAGGCAGCCTAGAAACTAATTTTAGCCTTCTATAATACAAGATGGGATGTACTGATTGCTGACATCCATAATAGTTTGTTTAAGCAGAAAGTATCATACCATTGCATGCCCAAAACAACTCCAATCAAGAACAGTAAGCCAGAAGGCAAGGATATCATTAAGCTGGCAAGGGTTGAAAGACTACCTTCTCTTATTCCCACAAAAATCCCTAAGGAGGTTAACAAAGTCTCTAAATACTTCAAATCAAAGGCTCTAGCTCAATCAGTTGATAAGTGAGGAATGTCATACACACAGGCCTCCAAAGGCAGAAGTAACACAGAAAGCATCCTTAAAATCAAGGAAGCCTTCCCCACTCTTAATGCTAATAATATCAATAATATCCAGTAAATAATCAAGAGCAATAGCAAACCTAAGCCTCATATTAACATAACAACTAAAGGTCCATCCAGAAAGCAAATTATCATTCCTATAAACAATGTGAATAGGAACAACTTTATGAGGGATAGCAATGCCCATGTCACTAACATGGATAGGGCATTAAAAAACAGATGTTATGGTTGACTTTGTCTATCCAGACTAAAACAGCATTGTCATCATGACCAACAAGGTTGTGTCAAACTTGGAACTACAAATGGTTGAGAATTACATCAAGAATGCCAACCACATCATTGCTGAAGGTGTCAAAACCCCTAGGCTTTCACAATCCAAGTCCTATCTCAAAATTATAGGCATTTTCTTCCTTTAGAAGAACACAAATACTCCCATCAACTCAAGCATCATAGAAAATATCATTAAGGAAAACCATATCTTCAACAACATCATGCTAGCCTCCAAACTTCACATTATCAAAGTATCACCCAAATCAGACATAGTAATCATATGGATCAATATTTGGGATGTCTAGAGTGGCAGTAAGATGAAGAGACTCATTAACAGGTATTTCAATATAGGAAGCTTGATTGCAACCATCAGAGACACAAATATGAATCTAGGTGTCTCTCAGTACAAAAATTGTTAGAGATGAGGCTATGCCACCTTCTTGTGTAGAATTCAGAGAGCCAAATGTGTCAAGTGCAATAGTCCTCACAAATTGGAGCATTATCGTCAATTTGCATGGTATTGCAAAGCAAACAAAAAGACCAACCCTCTGAAATTGGAGACCAAGAAAGATGAGCTATACCCTCATTTCTTCAGATGTTTAAATTGTCAAGGTGAACATCAAGTAGACTCGAATATATGTTTTTTTAGAAACACCATTTTAACTGGGATTGGCAACACAAGAAACAATAGAAACTTTGTGATA
>Ga0157368_1000489_pt1 | contig 18426 bp, 18 predicted proteins | sample AttbisABBM3_FD_113146 | JGI IMG/M metagenome (GOLD analysis project Ga0157368, IMG submission 113146) | Fungus gardens microbial communities from leaf cutter ant in Botucatu, State of São Paulo, Brazil - Atta bisphaerica ABBM3 | ecosystem: Host-associated > Fungi > Mycelium > Unclassified ...
CATCATCACATACTTATACTGAACCTCTGAAACACCATTTAGTTCAAGTATCACAACCAGTGAGTATCTTATTTGTGATAGTAACAGTAAGAAGAACACCAGCTAGTACTTATAGAGGAATTTCTAAAATATTTTTTAAGAGAAATAGTTTCTGTTATCAAACAACATGGCAGTAATGAACTATAGTATTGTAGATTTGGGTCAGCTAAATTTGGAGGAGATAATTAGAAAAATAGAAGAAGAAGAAGTAGTTAGAATGTTGAATATAATAATGGAAAATAATACAAAAATATTGGAGTTGTAGAGTATGTTGGTGACATTATGAAAAATCAAGAAAATAAAAAACAAGAAAAACAACAAAGAGAGATGAGAAGGAGCAAAAAAGAAGAAAGGAAAGAGAAGAGAAAGAAGAAAGAAAAAGGATAGATAATAAGTAGAGGAGAGTAGAAGAGATGAGAGTAAGAGAAGAAAGAAGAACAGAGAAAGAGTGGAAGAAACAGGAGATGTAGGAAAGAAGAAGAGAGGAGAATAGGAAGAAAGTGATGGAAGAGAAAAAGTGTTTTGTTTGTGGAGGTTTTGAGCATATCACCTATCATTGTAGGAATATAAAGGAAGAGGGACTAGCATAGGTACCCTTAAATAAATTTGAAGTATTAAGAGATAGAGTGATGCAAAGAGGAGAAGGAAGTAGAAGTAAAGTAAAAAAAGATAGAAAGATGATTTTGAGAGAAGAAAGAGCTAAGAGGGGGTAGAGATATGGCAGACAAAAGTAAAGAGGAAGGAGAAGAAAGAAAAGGTACTGAGAGAAGTGATGGTAAAGATTAGATTAAAGTAGGAAGAAGATGAAGAAGGAATTGTGACAGAGGCATTGTTAGATAATGGAGCAATAGGGCTGGTGATGAGTGAGGAGTATGCAAAGAAGTATAGATTTAGAAGGATAAAGTTAGAAAGACTGATATACATGAGAAATGTAAATAGAACATTGAATTATACAGAGCCAATGGTGAATACAGTGGAGGTGGAGATATTTTTTAAGAGACATAAGGAGAGAACATTGATAGATGTAATAGGAGGGCAGAAATGGGAGTTATATTGGGTATGCCTTGGCTAGCTCACCATAACCCAGAAATAGATTGGAGAATGAAATAAGTGTAAATGACAGAATGTTCAGAGGAGTGTAGAGTGAAATGAAGAATAGGAAGACAAACAAAGTCAGGATGGCAGAAGCAGAAGGAGAAAGAGGAAAAGAAAGAGGAATTTAGAAGACTAACAATAGAGAAAGAAATAGCAATAGCAAGAATGGTAGAAGAAAAGGAAGAAGATTTGATAGAGTTGAGAACAGTGGAAGAAATGGTTCCAAGATGGTTCCATAAGTATTTAAAAGTGTTTGAAAAGGAGTCAGAGAGGATGTAGGTGAGAAAAACCTGATATCATGCCATATATCTCAGAGAAGGATTCATTCTGAAAAAAAAAGAGGAAGATATACATATTATCAAGAGTAGAAAGAGAGGAAGTGCAAGAATTTGTGAAGGATCAGTTGAAAAAGGGATATATTAGGCCATCAAAATCACCAGACATCACCAGTATTCTTTATGCCAAAGAAGAATGGTAAGAAGAGAATGGTCTAAGATTATTGATACTTAAACAGTTGGACAATCAAGAATAATTACCCATTTCTACTGATTTTGGATTTAATAGATAGTACTGAGAAGAAGGTGTTTACAAAGATGGATTTGAAATGGGATTACAACAATGTGAGGATCAAGGAAGGAGATGAGTGGAAGGCAGCATTTTCTATGCCAGAAGGGGCATTTAAGCCCACAGTAATGTTCTTTAGGTTAACAGCAATATTCCAGGCAATGATAAATGACTTGCTCAGAGATTTGATAAAAACAGGAAAGGTAGTGGTATTTATTGATGATGTGATGATAACAACAGATACAGAGGAAGAACATGACAAAATTGTGGAAGAAGTATTAAGAAGAATGGAAGAAAATGATTTGTTTTTGAAGACAGAGAAGTGTGTATGGAAAGTTAGAGAAGTTGGGTTTTTAGGAGTAATAATAGGGCCAAACAGTGTAAGGATGGAGAAGGAAAAGATTCAAGAAGTAGTAGATTGGCTGGTACCAAAGAGTGTGAAAGATATACAGAAGTTTTTAGGATTGGTAAAATATTATAGACAGTTTATCAATTTATGCAGCAAAGGAGGCCATTTGGCTTTGTTTACTCATTCACAGGTCTTTGAGTCCACTCTCCCCTCCATGACACTTTTTTCAGACAAAAGGTCAGCTATTGCACTTACAGAGATCACCAATATCATTTACACATGAAAAATATTAATATATATTACCACTTCACTTGGTAGATCATTAGGAAAGGAAAAATTCACCTCACTTACTGTCTCACTGAGAACATGGTTGTGGATATCTTCACTAAGGCCCTCCCCTCACTTAAAGTCAAGCATTTTGCTTGTAAACTTGGTCTCACCATAATTTGAGGGAGATTGTTGGAATGGCCAACATATATGGCCCTCTTTCAGTTAGCCTTTATCTTAGACATTATCTAAAACACTCAATAGACAATACCCACTACCTATTCAATATATAAAATACTGAGTAGCACAATGTATATCTAAGTTCTCATATTATATGTTGACTTATTCATAACTATTACTCCAATTATATGTATAACTTCAGGTGTCAATACCTATAGCTTACAACCTTGAATTTGGAAAGATACCAACACTCATCTCACCTGAGTGTAACATCAGATTTGCCATAATTTCATGAAGGAGTCAAAGAAGTAGAACTGTTTGTAAGTTTTGTTCTTTGCTCTTATCAGCCAGCCCATGCTGAATGTAATAAAGATCATGGCTGCAAATGACATAGATACAGATCCTATGCTTATGTTTAAAGACTCTAGTAGCAAACCTGATCTATGCAATGAGCAGCTGAGCAAAGAGAAAGAGGAGTTAAAATGACAAAACAGTCTATACAAGGAATTTCTCCAGATAATTATCAATGACTGTGATAACCCTGCAATTCACAAGACATTCCTCATTTCATATTCTCTAGGCTATACTACTATATTATGTGTTTGCCATTTGAAAGAGTAACTTAGATGAATTTGGATTCAGAGGAAAGTAGGAACAGGATGGTGTGTATTAACAACTACTGAAGGCCTGAAGAAGGGAATAAAGAAGAAAAGTCTCAAGAAGAAAAATATTCTTTACTGTGGGAACAATGTGTGTCATGAAGTACATAGAAACAATGACCCTGAGGAAGAATGTAAGAACTGGGTCTCTGAGGAAGAAAAAAACATTCAGATCCATCAGAAACAATGTGAGACAGTGTTTCAACCTAAAGCATTAGATTGGGCCCTCACATATTCCAAGAAACACTCTGTCACATATTGCTAAATATCTTTAGATAGAGTTGGTAGGAAGTTGACAGAGTTAATGTCTATCTGCAAGCTTGTCATTTCCATTGCAGCTGCCATGGAAGGTTCATGTGTTCTCTCTAGTGTTTATTTCATGTGTCCATATCCTAATTTGTAGCTCATGATATAGCATATTATGATACAAACATCCTGCATCCCAATATTAATGTGGGGAGCCTTATATATATAGTACCAGCCAGATGTCAAAGTTAAGCTTGACATTGTGCACTTTTAGCATAACTGGTTCAGTGGCTAGTCTGTTTTTAACATAATATCAAGCTTCCAAGCAGTTGGTAGTTTTACTCCTAGTAAAACCATTCCCTTTAAATGGAAAGCCTAACATGTGGTGCCTTTCTCTAAAGACTGTTGTCAGCTGCCATACTGACCTGCTGACTTTTCCCTCTTTCTAAGTTGTTTGAGGCATATGATAACTGTGCACTATCACTCAAATCCTGAACTTCATTAGACAGGATATTGTTTAAGACCCCCATACATTCATGGTAAGCCATAGAAGAAGTGTTAGAGAGAACAGATGATTCTCTTGAACTATTATTGCTAGAGAATTTAGGTCTTCCTCTGATAGTGTCATAATTGATGTCCATGTTCATTGAGGATGGTAGAATAGCCATATGTGATTGTTGACAAGCAGTAGTAGAAATCAGAAACAATATATCTGCTAAGTCTCTTACAGGCACTACCATAGGAAAAGGAAAAGAAAACTATATGCTAGGTGATACTATATTACACTAGGTATAAATCATCATTTCAGAAGGAGGATTTTTGGTGGACTGGGATATGTGTGCCCATTTTGAGCCAGGGCTGAGTCCTCGGAGTGGGTAGAGAGGACAGTGGGTAACTGCCCTTTGTTCCAAGATTGCCTTGTTATTGACATCTCTCTGGTATTGCAGAAAACGTGGCAATTTATGTCAGTAGCTCTACTCCAGAATGAGGAACATAAGCATAAAATCCTAGATGACCAGGAGTCTTTGTTCCATGTGTTGACCTGGTTTGCATTGCACTGCAAATAAAGCCTTACTTATGATGAGTATTGGCTGATGCGCAATGTCATGATAAGTTAATTTCTATTTTTACCCCTTTCTCCATTCCTTTGATCAAAGTGGGATGATGAGCCGGCTAATAACCACAACTATATTATCACAATCATAAAAGGACCTTTTTGATGGGCAAAATCTCAGCCATTTACACAATTCAATGTCGGACTGAGGTGAGCCCACTCGACTTAGATATCATAATGTAGACTAATGGTAGTATCTAGTACGTGTTCCAATAGGTATGAAATACAACCATTTACATAATTTAGTGTCAGACTGAGTACATGTTCCAATAATGAGGTGTATGTATATCGCAATGGGACTGTGGAAGGAGGGTTCTGCAAGAGGGGCATGATTCAAAGTGCTCTCGAGGTTACCTTTCATCCACCTGCGCTTCATGAATTGATCGACAACTCTTGTTTCATGAGCGATACAAGCGATGCCAAGAGATTTCTACTGGGCGATGAGAGTTCTTCACAATTTTATGCTGCCGCCAAAGCTGAGCACCACACACTGTGAGGCGATGCAAGTCCGTGGCACATTTAAATTTTCAACAAACCCTGCTCCTGCCAGTTCACGCTGTTCTTCCAAATGTCGAAGAGAGAGGTAATGACCGTAGCAGGAAATAGAGTTGTTTTTTTATACACCAGTCCGTATCTTTAATATAATGTTTTTGTGTATCTCATTCACCGAAGACAAAACCAATGCCACTCAAAGACTGAAGCTCGCTCGAGCGTTTTCTTATAGGCATTTTCTTCAAGTTCCAGCAGAATCAATGAAACTTTGTGGCCTCAGAAATTGGGAATATCAATATACGGGAGTGAATATGTTATCTCGATATCAGAATATCCCACCGAAAACGATGCACTCTCCAGCAGCGGAAGGTCAAAACACCAACAAAATAAAATTTGGGCGTTATCCAAGGATGGTCATGCTCCCGTCTCCTTGCGTGACCACATACCCTTGCTACCACCACCACGCTTCATATCTCTGCCGCGCGCTTACCAAGAGCATAGACGATCCAAGTTATTTTCTGAAAATTCTCACTGACCAGTCTTCACCGGATGTTATTGACAGTGCAACGGAGATGTTGAAATAATAGTGTACTGATGTGACAGATTATAAATGTAGAATGGGCAAGTGGCTAATCGGTGTGAGAAAATGGTTTGGTTTCTCGCTTGACTACTCAGTCAAATCAACAAGTGATTCTTTTGATGCTGATGCCACCCACCCTTTGGATTGTGAATTCGTCTGTTCCATGAATACAGCAGCAATTTCTGAATGTGAAATCTGAAAAGTCTAAATTTTACTGTGGGAATCCTTGCTTGTGCATTTGTTGTTAAAATTTTTGTTGCGCGACTGTGCAAATACAAATTATTGTGGGGTTCTGATATGTGGATACGTATCTCACGCAAAGACAATGTCATTGTCAATTTCAGTATCACAGTGCAGCTAAGCTGCTTTCCTTGCTTGATTAATAGGGTACAACACATTCACACTGATGATTCATGTCCTCAATATGTTTAGATAGAGGATATAGAATGCCCATCTCTCAGCACTAGGATTTTCGTTAACCAACAGACTATATTGTGTGGCGGTTGCTGTCAAGGACATAGTAGGAGAGCAGCATCATGCACATGGTGCTGATGAATGCTTCTGGAACATGTCAAAGGGCATGTCAATAGATGGGCATTCTCATTGATTCTGATTGTTATTGAGGCACTCAAAGGTTGGAATGAATACACTCTAGGGTAAGAGAAATACAAAATATCAAAGATGCATATACATTCATGCTTCGCAATGCCTGAGTATTCCTCAAGAATGTGGTGGTGCAGAGGATTCTATCACACTGGCAATTGCAGTGATCATAATCATATGCTGTGCCAATCATGTATGAATATCGTGGTAAATCTGCTGCAGTGCTTGATTATCAGTGTGAGCGAGATTCTGTAGTTCATTGGTAACTATAACTACTCCTCATCTTCTAACCCCTATTCTACCTTTCTGCCCCCAATGTTTCATAAATCCAGCAATTTCAACATCCATGGAGGAACATTTATCCATGCATCTGGTGGCGCTCGTAGCGGTATGAAAGATTCGAAAGATCGTCAGACAACATTGTCTAACACCCAGCTCTATAGGTATCGATATATTGTATGGAAGTAGTATCGCTGATGCTGCTCACGACTCTGCGGTAACCGAGTCATACAAGTCCAGCTGCCTCGAAGGGACTCGAACCCAGCACATTGAGGACATAACTGCCTGGACTACTCGTCTAAACCAGTCACAGCGACATCGCCTATTATGGATGTATGGTCCAGCTGGGGTAGGGAAATCAGCAATCGCAAAATCGTGTGTTGAGAAGACTGCAGCACAACGCAGGCTCGGCGCGTCATTCTTTTTCTCTCGTTACTCAACATGTCGACGATTCCCTGCGGTTTTTCACAACTATCGCTCATCAGCTCACTACAAAAATCAATGAGTATAGAAAGGCACTAGACCCAAGGATTCAGCGCAATCCTGCTCTGCTCACTAAAGGACTCGACGCCCAGTTCCGTGAGCTTATCATCGAACCATTTCTGGAACTCGCGGGGCAAAATATGGGCGTGCAAGACAAGACAGTGATTATTGATGGCCTGGATGAATGCAATGGAGATTCTGCACAGAGCAAGATCATGGAGCTTGTGGCCAAGTCGGTGATTGAGTACGGTGATAAGATTCCTCTTCTCTGGGCATTTTTCAGTCGACCTGAGTCCCATATCAACCATAAATTCTCACCATACTCTAGCTCTCATCTTTTATTTAAGGTCGAGCTACCCTTGTCGGAGAGCAATGATAGCGATATCAGGCACTACTTTCATGACAAGCTCCATCCTCTTGCCTCCGCTGACGTTATGTGGCCTTCAGAAGATACCCTCAACATCCTCATGGCAATGACAGCAGGGCTCTGGATATATGCCACCACTCTAGTCAGGTTTATCATGGATCCAGATGTCCTCAGTCCTCAACGGCAGCTAGAGGACGTCCTCGCATTCCGCGCACGGCGGATACAATCGAGCACTAAGTCAAATATCACCGCCGAACTTGATGCATTCTATAAGATGATCATGGATCGCATTTCCCCTCAACATCATCTCCCTATTGTCCAACAATCACTTCTGATTTACCACACCGCATCTGGGGCCACCTTGCATACAATAGCCAATATACTGGGTATCACTCTGGAGGAATTGAAAAATGCCTTGTCGAAGCTCCATTCCGTTCTCACACCCGAGAGGGAGAGAGACTGGGGAGAGCCATTTCCTGGATCTGCATACATCTCCTTCTATCATGCATCCTTCATGGGGTTCTTGCTCGACCAGACGAGATCTGGGGAATACTGGCTTGAGGATCAGTGTCACTACACCGCTTTGGCCACCAAAGTACTTTGTCTTTTTAAAGGTCTGTATGCGATGAATGGGATCTCACGTGGTACGTCATCTCTTTCTGGCGACATTTCTTACTGTGAATGCAATTAGTAGATGAGAGAATTCCAAAGCTACGAGGGTTACTCCGTGTATTTCCGGATGAGACTTTCACTCCTAGCGAATGCCTCATGTTCCAGGATGAGCTATTTTACAATGTCTTGTGCAAATACGTATCCGACTGGTGCGAAGGCTCGGGACTGCCATCGGAGGTTATCGGGGAATTTGAGGGCACCATGGAAGAATTCCGGCCGTTCTTTGAAGACTGGGTAGGAATGGTATGCAACTTGTTTTAGTGTCTGTTCTCAATGGCTGATGTCTTATTGCCTCCATAGTTGCCTGAAGAGAAACAAAGATTAACCAACTCGGAAGAATGGCGTCATTTGCAACTAGAGTCACCAGAAGACAATCATACCAATGCTCGTAAGCGTATCAAGGCAATCTGGGATTTCATTACATGCCGTGGTGGTTGTCGCCCTGATGTCCCTGGTATGACAATTCAAGATAGAATGCTGATGATGGCTGATAAATCATCAGGACACGACTCTTCCCCAACTCCTTCTCTTCAAATAAGGCGTGTTTCTGAAAGAGCAGAGGTATGATTCCCACCCTATCAAGATGTTTGCCAACTATTCATTGTTCCACTCGTAGAAACTCGACTTTGCAAGTTTGGATGACATTGGGCTATTGGCTTATTATTCATATGAATGCGAAGCCATGGGTTGTGTGAGTCTCAAACCAATCACATGCAGAGGATGAGGGATAGTGACTTGCGTATTCAGGCTGCCGAACCATCTTGGATGGAGTTGATTGAGGGAGATGATCACAGACTCACGAAAGCAGCTTGCCGTCTTGTTGATCAGAGACGCGATGGATATCTAATACTACCGTGGAACGACACACGACATCTGTTGGGGGCATTTGGGTCGTCCCTGAAGACAGGCTCGACGTCGATGGCTGAGCTCATTCAAGCTACCAAAGCGTATTATTCGAGTGTAGAGGGATTCCTGACCAGAGATCCACTGCTATCGAACCTCAGACGCGTGGCAGGTCACATCGAGAGAGAACGTGACACGTATGGCTTCAACATGTATCGTCTCGATGTCCTTAGCAAGAAGAATGTGGAGACACTCTGATGAATGGACACTGGGAGGAGTTGTTTGGGAAAGTGGAGGAGCTCCTTCATGCCACTGACCATCCAGACAACTACCGCATGCTCATCCAAGAAATCATTCGATGGAGCTCTGATGGTCGACAGCGCCTCGAAAGCTTTCTTAGGCTGCACGTATAGGAATAAACAACAACAACTTAGGCTGCACGTGATTTATCACGTGCAGGGCGTGATCGGCGCAATGTCATCATCGGGTGCGAGTGGCTGTGTATTAACCCTTGTCGACCTCCAGCGACGACTGGTGGACAGGGCAAAGTGGATAATTCCATGCAGGTGGATAAATTCTCGTTCAATAGTTGACGGAGCATTTGCGCGATGCAGTCAATGCCCAAGTAAGTGTCTTGTATTCAAGCGTAGGATGACATGGAACATCCAGTCCAGTAGGGTTCGGTGACATCTACGATGACATCTTCCTACGAGTGAAGACAGAAGAGCTGTGATTGTTAATTTGTCCTAGTATGTTCTAATCTTGTTTAAGTATAGTACATTATTACATTACCATTACCGTGCCTCAGTTGAGCCATCGTGTTCTGCCTCTTAGCTTACCTTTGCCACATCTTTCAATCCATATAAACCACAAACGGTCTCCGAAACTGAGTGTGTAGGAATGGAAGAGACGCTGAAATTTTTATCGAGGACAAGGGAAACTGGAACAATTGACCCTACCCTCGCTGCCTTGAAGTACTCAATCTTTGATGTCCATATTCAAATATGCCCATTATTTTATATGTCAGAGACTTGCAGTCTTCCGGTTCAAGTGACTGCATTGGATACTCATTTTCCAAAGACTGAGATTGTCAAGGTATGGATCACTGGGCCCACCACATGTTGTATTTACCAGAAACTCTACAGATTCCTTTCCTCAATTGTTCTATCGACTTGATCACGCATCAGTTGTCGCAGTTCATTGTGAAAATATTTTCGCTTTGGAGGACATCCTTAGTGTGATGAGGAATCTACTTGTGAGTGACCACTGACCTGGTGCCCATATATGCATTGATTTTGTTCTACATTCTAGATGCCAGCAACACTCACCTCGGTCTGAGAAGACTACAAATATCAGCCTATGTCCCATCTCCACATCCGACGTACCTTGTTCCACCCAAGCTCCTGCATCTACATCTTCCACTCGAGCTTGAGCTTCTGCAGTTCGTATAATTCTCCCTCCTGCTATCACCAGTGGTGCGAGTGATGCGGCTGATTGATGGCGATGTGACTCCATGGGTTAAAAAGAGGTAAAGGCCATCGCTGAGGTGTTCACTGTATAGAATGCGATGGACCAGCAGCAGAGATAAGCTGACTTGACTTTGATTTTGTTCACTTTATGCTATTTGTTTGCTCTCTTTGCTAAATAAAACAAACGCATTTTCATTTTTCAAAGACTTTTGAAATGTGAGCGAGCAGCTGCCAGATGCCGAGATCTGAGATAGATACCAGTTATTAATGGTATGGTACAATGAAGATGGCGACCTGGAGAGGGTGTTAACATGACGAAGATTAAGCACGGCTGATCAAGTAGCATTAAATTTATTATTCCATATTATCATCTGTGCTGTATGAATTATCTACAAAGGATCAGGCAATGGACTGTCCGTCATAACACCTAAGTATTTTAATTCAGGATTACTATGCATCCGGAGATAACCTATCGGCAACTGATCTACATGTTGTTATATCATCATTCATTACCAGCCAAGGACGATTGAACCATGACATGTTAGTGTGACTTGTATGTTTAGTTGGATTCTGACTCTTATTCTTTGGATTGTCTGTTCATTCGCCCAATGAACTTGTTTTTATGCATGACCCCGCAAGGATCAATTCCCCAGATCTTTCCGTAGATCGGCAATGTGGTTTCTACAGTGCATCTCTTGAAATCATTCTCAATTCCAGATCATGTGCATGACCGTTCAAAGACTTGGGTGGTGCCAATGTTTGGCTTGCTCGCATCTTTAAGTAGGATTAAAAATTCATCTTTCATGGACATTTTGATTACTCCTGACTTTTCTTCCAGAAAATGGAATCAGAATTTTGCGCCATCAGAATACTGACAGCCTATACCACAAAAATGAAGTTACGTGCGCCTGATGAGCTTGGAATATTTCAGCGTATTTCTGAATGGACAAGGACAACAAATCATCACTGATGCAGTCATGTCTTGAGTTTGTGCTTTCTGAGGATGTCAAATAATCACCCATTTCACCTGTGAAACTTGTGTTAAGGAATTGCTTGAGGCTCTCCATTTTATTCACAACCAATGTCACTTGATCTATACATGTAAACCATTCCAACCTCGCTAATTTGAACTGGGCTCCGAAATCAGTCGTCCCATTATAGCACACAGTCAAGTAGTCTTGCTTGCGGCCTTACTTGCAGATGAATTTCACATGGATCAAATTCTATTCTGCCCTGTGCCTTATGCTCTTCCGAGGTCATACTTGGCAGAGAATAAGGAGCGAGGGTTGATACTTAAAACTCGAATATCCATGACAAGTCAACCTCAATGTCGGGTGACTATGTTACAAATGAACACATACAAGGTTTTAGCTGTAAGACGGCTATTCAGCCCACAGGAAGGAGATATCACAATCAGGAAATGCAATTCGAAGACTATTTTTATGAATATGAAGCCCCATGAACTCGATAAACCCCATAGCAGTTACGTAGAAGTTACGTAAATTAGGGCAACTGTATGTTCGGGCCGTCGGTGTGGTAAGCTTAAAAGTTACCCTCAAACGATGAGGTGTGGAAATAGCCGTGTTGAGTTTCTTGGTTTGATGAATTCCCATCTTGTTTCAATGTATCATCCAATTTTCCAAACTTCATGATCAACGACTAAAGAAAATGTATTCATTATACGACCTTTTGATCATTCGCAATGGTCTTGAATGTGGATCAGACAACGGTAGATGCACATTCAAGTAGGTTTAGTATAGACATTCACCATTGCAAAATTATTTGAGACTTTCCAAGGCTGCTGAAAGGTGTAGGAAAGTCAAGGATCGGAGAAGAGGAAGGGATATGTACTATTCATAAATTTCTGCCATTCATACAACAGTTGTGGCATTCAATTGTTATTCATCCCAACTCATGTTGCATTGTAAAATTGTTCCACACGGCCATGAAAAAATATGAAGGTATATATTTGCGAGAGACCACGTGGAAGCTAAAATTATTCGCATTGAGGGATGTTGGTGGATGTAAATCAACAGTAAGGCGTTCGTACATGTTTACTGCCCATTAATATTCAACAAAAGGTACTTCAGCAGGGGATATAAGAGCATAGACGTACGACTTCTGACACAAATGGTTTATCTTTATATTTGTCTTCTTTGTCTGCGTCTTTATTGTTTGAAGCGGCTTGAAAATAATTACGGCCTGAGTTGACATCAATACTCCTTAGTCACCGTAACTGCTCTAACATGGATCCACATCTCCTTCAGTAGCCATATCCACACGTGAGTCCCACAGGCTGAGCATAGAACCAGTCACAAAATCTATAATGATCACGAGACCACTGACATTGTATTCAGAACCGGTGATGAATAAACATGCTAGGAACCAGGCACCTAAATCATTGTACGTGATCGAAGTGATATGAATTGATAGTGATGTGAATTGATGGGATCATTTTAACTGAGTGTATAGTAATTGGACTAATGTATTTGAAAGCTGTGACGGAAATTTATCCATCAAGCAGTGTACCAAGGTTTGATGACAGGCGAATTAGCACTTTTGCCAAACTCAAGGTGACAGATGTTGGTGTCACACGATTCTCTCCTCATGGGCAACTGTGGGGAGGATTAAATTGCGGAACTTGCCAATTTCCGCATCCTCCTGGCAGTTTTCTGTACTCCAGTGTAGAATTTAGCACCCCATATTCAATTCAAGCAACACCGATATTTGGCTTTTCTGGTATCATCCCTTGTATGGGACTCACAGATGGCTTGGGTATGATCATGTCAAGAAGGTAGCGGGAGCGGTGGATGTGACAACTGAAATGCATTTCAGCCTTTTTTACACAGTCCATGTACACATGCAACAACTTCAGGCTATGTTAAATGAGCTAGCATAACCAGAGCTTAACTCAGAGATTGAGAATGGTTGTGGTGTGATCATGGTATGGTATGGTATGGTAATGTCGAGGCAACATTCATATCCGAGAATTCCCAACTTCTCAAAGGACATTGGCCTCAGCTGAGGACGACGAGTGTCGTAGTCTCATTCGCTCACTACACGGGTTTGTCGGTGTGGTAGATGAATTAACAAAGTCATAGCTGAGGATAGAGAAGGCAACACCCGCCAAATGCGTGATGGATAGTTGAACACTCCCAGCAGAGTAATCTACGAACAGGGTTTTTGTAGATGTAGATGACGACTAGATAATTTTAGCCAATGATCATGTGAATGACACATTTTTGAATCCTGAGAGATTTTATCGTACACACCTCTGATTGAGTTATTCCAAAAAATTTTCCTCCTGTTGAAATGCTCATATTCCTTCTTTCCCTCCAGAGAAAGGAAAACGTGAAGTGGTATTAGCTTTCAAAAATGATGAGTGGCAGTGATAGACAATGGAGGCGGCAGGAACGATGTCGGAGGGCATGATGAATTTCATTTATAGGTCTTCTAGTGTTTTACATACCTCCCGGCGTTTGGACGCACATGTAACAGTCTACTTCCATCCAGAAATTGTCTCACAGTAAAATCACATCAATCTTCATGTAAATCTGGAGTAGAACCCAAATTCTCTCCATGCATAGACTTGACTCGTTCCCGCAGTCGGGTCCGTGGTGGCACCCTCGAATAACAAGGTGCTCCGTATTGTCTTGGACGCTCCCACCTAGAGGAGGAACATTGGCTAATGAATTGAGTAGAGGTCGTGACATCCTCCGAATACGCTCTGCAGACCTGTGGAAGCGAGGCTCGAAAATGACGATGTTGCTACTCTTGATGATTTCCTGATGATGCTAAATTTCCTCGTCTTCTTCCACATCATCTATCTCTATCTCCAGATTCTAATCCTATCAGTGCTGATGTAGCTTGAACGTGAAGACGGAAGAGTGTCGTCATTTCAAGACGAAGTGAGAGGCTATACGTAGGAGAATATCTTGGTGTCGTTCGTATTGGTCTCAGGTGTGTATTGTACAGTGGTAGACACGTATTTCGAGCTCAGTCAGGGAGGTGTAGTGTGAATGTTGATCAGTCTAGGATCCTTTGAGACTTTACAGTCGACAGAGATAGCAAAAGAAGCCATAAGGAAATAGTTTGACAAGAAAAGGAGGAACCCATAAGAATTAAAAGGTGGCTGAAAGGCATAGGTGAGTTTAGGATAGGACATGAAGGGATGTATGTTACATTGATAAATTGTTCCGTATGGCTCGTGAACGATCGCATATCAAGGTATACGTTTGCGAGAAACCACCACAGAATCATGAGATAAATAATTCAACTGCCTATCCACGTGCTTTTTTCAGGATCCTAACAAAGAGCATATCAACAGAGGATATAACAGCAGAGCGGGACGTACGGTCTCCCACTATTTGCACGTTCGCCTCTGACGCATGATGGTCACATCCCCATGAATATCTGACGGATCGTAAAACCATTCTAGTCTCGTTCTACGATTCTGAGTGTGCACACTCCCCTCTAGATTCCTGCTACTCGTTCCAACAGAAACTGCCTGTATCTGGGGATGCTGTTGTTGGTGTATTCGAAAAGGGACCGAAGGACAACGAGAGTGCTGCTGTGCGGGATGCTGCGTTTGTTGCGACTGTGGAATATCTGAGTGTGGCAGATGGGCGACAATGGGCTCACTGCTGAGCTGCAGGCTGGAAAGCATCCATAACCCCCCATCAGATAGACGCCGACGCTACGGTCTGGTTAAATGACTACGTCAGTAATTTTTTGTCTCAACTTGTACCACCCTTCATTGTTATCTGGAACCGTCGATGACTGGACCCCTTCCCTCTACGAACAATCTATCAACATTGTCGTATGTGCTTTGGGTGGCAGTGCTGTACTTCCACCAGTATTCGAAAAATTTTCTTCATGCTCGTCAGCTACGACAGGAGAGCCCGTCAAGCTGGACTCATGGTCATAGCAGCCAATGCCGAAGGAACTAGCAATGACAAGCTCAACGTACTTGATAATATTGTACGTTTCCTACCTGAAGCTATCCTACTTTCTGGCTAAGAGCCATCATTCCCATGTTCTGTGATGTCCATCCTCGCATACGTCATGATGTCTGTCAATGCATGTAAGATACATCATCACTCTCGAACCCATTCTTTTCCACTCATCGAGATAGAACTGTCTTCGAGGTAGAACTGTCTTCGAGGTACGCTCACCCACCGAATTCTCCATCATTACATTCATCTTCTCCTCAGAAAGTTACGTAAAAATGCTATTCACCGGCAACTCTTCTCAGTCCTCATACCTACTCTCGAAGATCCCGGACCCCGAGTACACCTGCATGCCGCTGCTGCCATCATCAACTTTTGTGAAGGTGTTGAACATGATACCCTTATACTTTACCTCGACTCCATCGTCCAAGGACTTTTGGTCTTCTCAACCCGACTGGTGATGTATCGCAGGTATATGGCTACGTCCAAGAACAAACAACCACAACTTGAGCCATGGTAGTCGATGCGAGTGAATCAACGTCTTCAAAAACATGATCTTGTCATCATGCCTCTCCTTTTGAATGTATTGATGTGAAGAGGGAACATCAATGCCTGAGGTCAAGGCTATGGAATGTGCTGGCCTCATTGGTAACTATCCCCTTTCTCTCTCCTTGAATCATATTCGTGATCAATTATAGTCCGTTTATCGTTTGTATCTCTGCATCATGTCTGACAGCATGCTAGAGAGTCTTGTAGATCCAGATGATACTCAGTTGGTGTGCTACCTGACTTCAACATGGGCAAAAATTGACCAGGCTCTTGGCATGGAACTCGAGTCCTATTTAACTCTGATCGTGCCCCATATTTTGGAAACTGCGAATGCCAAGATGGATATTTCAGTATATGGTATGTGTACCTTCGTCCTTATCCTGAGTTTCATTTCCTCATTCCATGTTCAGCGGATGAAGAGGAGGGAGCTAATAATGACCGCGATGGCTGGGAGACTGTGATGGTAGATGGCAAAAACGATGGGCACTAAAATGCGCTTTATCTCTCGCAGACGCTTGAAATATGCATACCGTGCTTCAAGTTCAGCTTTCATGAAGGTGTTCGAGAGGCCGGTGCTATGTGAGGTGTACATCATCATTCATGAGTGTTGGTATTAACTAAGTGGTTTCTAGGCTTGTTCCCTGGCTTTTGTACTGGAAAATCCAGTAATACGCTCACGATGAAGATGGTTACTACGACGGTACATCAACTTGTCTTTTGCATTCGTTCTGAATCCGATGCTTCCTTCCTTGTTTCCCTTTACAAATATTTCACTGATTCTCTACTCGTCATTGGTGGTCGTTTCAATCTTCCACCAGAATATTGCTATTGCATCGTTGATGCTACAAAACATCAACTTCAAGTTCTCGTGGATAAACGGGAGGGACGATCCATTCGACCAGAAAGATCTGGAGAGGTAGATGGACTAGTTAAGAGGATGTTGGTTTACATGAACAGCTCGAAGAGTTTATGTTACAGGAGATGGAGAGGCTATTGTCTGAGTTTTTGGATGGGAATAAGTACTGAGGATTGCGATTTCAAGTGTCAGGGATTTGGGTTCAAATGATTGGGATGATGATGATGATGATAACGATCTTGATATTCGATGACTGATTCATTATTTTGCATAGATTAGAATTCATTGAGCCAAGCACATCCAGTGGAACCATGAAGTGGTCGCAACTGACTAATTGAGGAACTGCTGGAAATTTCATTATCAATGGGTCCAAGTCCATCTCCTTGGAGCAGCCATCTCCTAGACAAGTGGGATTTGACACCATTGATGCTATTCTCCCTGGTCCCATGTATGGCAAGGGAGCATATCTATTCAGTTGAGAAAAGTATGCACTTGTATACTTTGAACTAGGTATGTTGCTTGGTGACTTTTTCAGCTTAATTCTAGGTCGAGTTAACAATATGGATACAAGATCATCACCACAGAGTGGCCATCATTGAACAAAGCTATTTTCATGACTGTGGATATGATTCTCATTCATTCTGAGAACAAGAATCAAATTTTCAAGAGATTATTATGTATTTATTCTAGGTCCTGTATATTGCCCTCAAACTCTCTATGTCAAGGAGTGTGCTGACCACCAGTAATACAGGTATAGATTTATGACCTTATACTTGGCTCAGGTTGCAACTTAGGCAAGGGCTTGAGTAAGAGTGGAGGAAAGAGTCAATTAGTAAAGCATAAAGATACAGAACAGTATCTACTACTTTATATATCTATTGACAATGAGTACTATACATGGTAAACACAAGGAACTGAGTCATAAAATAATGAGGAGGATGGAAGGAAACAATACCTACTACATGAAGCACTGACTGATACAACTACAGTGCAGCCAATCATTGCATCATGAAGACATAACCCTTAGTCCTGTAGTCTATACTGTAACACTATGGTGAACATGGGGAATCAATCATAACAAAATAGGCTAAGTACAGTATTATCTGTTGAAACCAAGGTTGATGTAGCACTACTCCCAGTTCCCTCTATTATCTTGTATTACTAAGTCAACTCTTCTATTTCTGTCTAATATACTACATTTATAGATAATCTTAGTAAGTATGAATTATCTCTAATACTATCTAGAGAAGTTGTCAGGTACAGTTCACACCAGGGTGGAAGTCCACAGAATGGACTCGGAGATGAGCAAACTTGTGGAACAACCTTGGCTTCAGCTTATGTGCTGCACCATTTGTCTGCTGCATGGTTGCAACTTCAGATGAAGGGAAGAAAGTCCAAGTGGGAGTGAGTACTGATTGGTGTGTTGCTGTTGAACACCAGAGATTGAGTTCAATAAGAGTTTATCTTTGTCAATTATCAGACTAGTGAATTACAGTGTAACTACTAGTCTTATATATGAACAGAAAGTATAGGAGATGCTTGGAGTTTCATTGGTAAAACCCCTATTACCCCGAGCAGAGGTTTCAGTGTTGAGACACTGACAGGAGTAACTCCATCATGGAAGACTGAGTTGAATAGGAGTATCCCTTGTTGTGGCAACCACTTATCACAATGACAAATGACCACACAAGGCAGTAAATCTCTTAGAATGGGATATCAAGTGGGGAATTCACAAGAGAACTCGACAAGGAGTCTCTTCTTAATTAGAGTC
>Ga0157368_1000490_pt1 | contig 18403 bp, 24 predicted proteins | sample AttbisABBM3_FD_113146 | JGI IMG/M metagenome (GOLD analysis project Ga0157368, IMG submission 113146) | Fungus gardens microbial communities from leaf cutter ant in Botucatu, State of São Paulo, Brazil - Atta bisphaerica ABBM3 | ecosystem: Host-associated > Fungi > Mycelium > Unclassified ...
GGGTTGGAGTGTCCTACATGCTCACGCAGACCGCTCTGCAGCCTCTTTACGGAAGAATCTCGAACCTTGTGGGGAGGAAGGTATGTTTAGTATCTTACTCGCTCATGAAAAACAGTTGACGCGCTATCAGAACGTTCTCTATTGCAGTCTCTTTATTTTCGCAACAGGATCGCTTCTTTGTGGTGCTGCACAGGTGCGGTTCTCTTACTAATCTTTGGATTCCTGATCAAGTGACTATTATTAGAGTATCAATTGGCTGATCGCTGCAAGGGCTTTAGGTTTGTGGACTTCTGATAAAATCAAGATACCTGCTCAGAACTCGACAGCCGGCATCGGTGGTGGTGGGATTGTGAGCGCTGTCTGGGTCCTCACCGCAGAGATAGTCGAGGTCAAACACCGTGCTAAGTGGTCTCAGGCACTCAGTGTCACCTGGAGTTGCTCCGCTGTTGCTGGTCCTCTTATCGGTGGCTCATTTAGCGGTGAGTCCTTTCTCTCATCTCATATCTGATCGCTGAGCTAATTAATACAGGCGAAGAATCTTCGGCAAGTTGGAGATGGGGATGTAGGTCCAGCCGATCATGACCTACCTTTTAGCTGAAACGATCCAGTTTATATCAACTTACCGATTTGTGTTATCGCCTTCTTCATCCTTGCCCTTTCTCTCCGTGGTGTGAAGTCAGTTCAACCTACCGAAGCTTCATGGGTCACACTGGCAAAGAAATTTGACTTTCTGGGCTTGTGAGCCATCAGTACCCTCTCATTTCAGTTTACCTATACACACCATTAGAATTCTCTTTATGGCAGGCACAAGCTGCATCGTGATTGGTTTCAGCTTTGCGAACGAGGCAGGATGTAAGGATCCTCATTTATCGCGCCCCTATGCCGAATTGAACGCAGTCACAGGGTTAGCTGTATCCACACTGCTACTCATCTCTCTAGGACTTCTTGTGCTCTTAAGTGGTGGCATCTACGAAAAATACACAACTAGGGAATGCCTCTTCCCTCCTACGATGTTTAAAGATCCCACAGCAGGTATGGAGCAGGATAACGTACGCTGAGATCTGATCTGATCTCTTCACAGTGATTATCCTAGTCATCACCTTCCTTCATCAAGTAACATTCATATCGGGAACATTCTATCTTGCTCTATTCTATCAGGCAAGAACTCAACAGTCGATCAACCTCACCAGGCTTATACTTCCTCTCAGGCAGTCATTGGCTCCACACCCTTGGAGGCTGGTATCAAGATGCTTCCCTATTCTCTCGGTTCTTCTCTAGCTTCCATGCCTGCAGCGTGGATAATCGGCTATCTACAGAGGAAAACTCATGACACAAGTGGCCAAAAATGGATCATTTCCGCTGGCCTTCTAATCTCCTCGATTGGTTTCGGTAGGTATCAGCTCCATACCGTGTTGAAGTTCATTCCATGTGATCATGGTACAGGCGTTCTGAATTTGTTGAACGAGAGTTCTCCGATCCTGGTTCAGGTCATTTACCCTCTGATAGCAGGCATTGGCCTCGGCATGTTGTTTCATGCCCCGTACCAGGTGTTTTGCAAAACTTTGAACCCCCAAGAGTTAGCGACTGGCACGAGCGCTTTCTTTCTTGTCCGCTTCACTGGCGCGACTATCGGCCTTGTACGTTTTCATAAATCATTTCATCTGACTGTATTAATCAAGGTGTTGGCGAGCAGGCTGTAGCAGGAATGATATTCTTCGCACGTGCCGCTCCTAGACTGCCTCTCGCGATAACATCTCATGGATCCATCGCTTCGATTGATTACAATAATATCCGTAGCATCCAGCCTCCGGCAATGAGGATGCGGGTCCTTCAGATCATCTCTACATCTATCCAGGTACGCTTGACTTAATAAATCGTCGGATATCGCTAATTGTTGGTATGGCGGTGGTCATCAGACAATTTGGAGTGTATGGACTCCTTGTCTCGGGTTGGCTTTCTTGGTGAGCCTACATGCTTTTAAGTCATGTGGGGAATGTCAAGTTGAAATGATTCTAGCTGACCTTTGGTTTACGTACTATGCCGATCGATGATACTCACAGGAATGAGGTTTTGGTTTCTCAGTCGACTGCTGAAAAGGTGGACAAGGAGAAAGACGCCGCAGTTTGAACTCTTCCCGGACACTCAACTAGTCAAAAAATGTGATGAAATGGATGATGATAAAATGAAAACTTATCATGATCATCTGGTATTAAAAAACCGCGTCCGCACAGCATGACAACTACTACTGGCGGACTACACTTTCCTCATGTTAGGACGTTACTTGCCTGTTTAATATAGCTTGCACCCAATAAGTCGGTAGATGAGTATTTTGATCGAGCGTTTGATAGCTCCAAAGGGGTTTTCCAAAGGGGTTTGGTCCTCTTTGGATCACAGTGAATCAGATTCCAATGAAAATGAAGGAAAGGCTTTGATCCTGTTATATTCACTTGCACTAGATGGAGAAGCTGTCTACAAGGATCCGTGACCCACTGAGCATGGCCGCTCATCCCAGTTTGGGTCAGGAATGCACCTGCGAACTTCGCTCTTTGAACGACCGCAGTCTTCGAAGACAGAATGACGATATTGATATGGTGCGATATGGTATTTGAGAGCAAAAACATCCGCTTGCGTATATGTATTCTACTTCTTTGCTGACTTATCTCAGTGCGATTGGTCTCTTCAGCTCAATTTATTTTTATTTTTCCGTTCTAACCGACCAAGGAGATTATATGATATTGCCGTATGGACCTGCAGCGCGATCACGGCGTTTGGACCTCAATTTATGCCGTTCCTGTTCGGCTCAACGGTCCCAGAAGGAGGAGGATAGAAGATTAATCGCTTCTATATCCCTTGACAGACAGAGAAGTTTGATGTGAAAAGACTCGGCGGAGTAGCAGGAAGCAGGAGCGGAGAAGTGGAAATGGTGGGGGGACTCCCCTCCCTTACTATAGATATCAACTGCTACGTTGAAAGTAGAGATAGCGTCGGTGAAATACAAGTTTTCTTTGTGGTTCCAGTATACTCTGAAATTTGACTGCCTACTACAGCCCACCATTCTTGATGACTGTAAACAATTCACATTTGTTACAGAGCAAATAGTCGCAGCCTTAGGGCGTGTTGAGATATGAAATCAGAATACAAGAATGGAATACTTCTTGTGGAAGGAAGCTGTCTTGTCGGCTACATCGGATTTTACACCGTAAAAATAAGTCCCAGTGGAGGTTTGGTACCGAGATTGCGCCGAGATTGCGATAGGCTTCAGTGCTCAAGGCTTGTCCTGCTAAGAGAAGAGACATTGACCTTGGGTTGCAAAATAAAACGAATCGCGATCGGATTTCAGCCTCAGTAAGGCTGCTACATCGGGCTCAGTAAATCCATCCATCTTGTTGATGCGTTGCAATTAACCTCCAGGAAGGGATTGGAGTAGGTCTGTTTTAAGGGCATCTTGCGAATATATCGTATATGTTGTCGCAGCCCGTACGTTGTTCGTCTGTATACGAGGTTTCCCACTATTTCTCACCGCTTCACAACTTGCGTCAGATGACGCAAGTCCAGTCCGTTATCAGGCGCCTGTCAAATGTGGATGACAAAGAAAAGACGAAAGAACATGACATTGGGCGAGAAACAACTGAGGAATTCCTAGGGCTCCGGATTTCGGGGGGTCAACTGGTTCAAACAAAAAAAATCTTGAAAACGTGGATGTCGCGTTCAGGGGCATTTTATTAATTCAGATGAGGTGAGTTATACTCAAGATGAGGTGAGCTTGGTTGACGGGTAAGTCAGATCGCCTTGCTCCCTATGTACAAGTCACCATTTTTCTGAGGGGGGAAATTCCATGTTGCACTAACAGGTCATGATAACTGTGTCACCGCGCCAGAAAGAATATCGATAAACGAATCATGTGCTCGTCCCCAAAGGGAAAGAGGTGCACACGACCAAGTTTTTCTAGCTTCAAGAGAGTTCTGTCAAGCTTATTGCTTTGGCTGTTTTTTAGGTAGACTGAGGACAGTGAAAAGAATGAGAAAACAGTACCCTGAAATGTCAGACTGGCAGAGAGAGAGAATTCTGTATTTGTATACCGCAGTCAGACGCGGCAGGTGGGATACATGGTGGTGTGGTGGTGTGATGCAGAGGACAAAACAAGTGTGAGTTTAATGAGTGTAAATTGACAGATGTCTTGTAGGATTATGTAGATGTTTTAATGCTGCTGTTGTGCGGTGAGTTGTACAGCGAGTTGGACATGTTCACATGGTCTAGTCCACAGTTTTACTTCCGACTACTATGTCCCCTATTCTTTCATCCATTGCGGCGGCACCAATTTCCCCGCCTCGTCCGGTCTCCCTTGCACGTCCGCTCTCGAGCAGTTCCATTCAGAGCTTTGCAACTTCGCTACGGCTGGTAGACGTTGTTGCTGATTCTATCCGAGTCGAGGGGCTGCGCCATGCAAGAGTAACATTAAAAGCCAGGTATGTCTTGCTTCCAACCAGTCTTGCAGTTCTGATCAGTTTTCCTTCAGAAAGTACAAACTGCCTGATTTCGTTTCAGATGTGTCCGAGGTATTTCGGCTACTGGATATCCGACACTCTACTCGAGACCTAGTCATACAGAAAGTCTCTGGTGCATTGACCAATGCTGTCTTCTTTGTCTCGTTCCCCTCAGGATACAAAAATCGGACTACTGTGGTTTTACGAGTATATGGACCTTCCTCTGGTTCGCTCATTTCTCGCCCTCGAGAGTTACACATACTTCATATACTCTCCTCCAAATACCAAATCGGTCCTCGTATCCTTGGCACTTTCGAAAATGGGCGCGTAGAAGAATATTTTGAGTCGACCACATTGACGGCTCAAGATATCCGTGACCCAGAAATTAGCCGATGGATCGGCGCGCGTATGGCCGAGCTCCACTCCGTTGACATTGAAGCAGTGGAAGGGGAGGGATGGAAGATTGGGGTCGAGAAGTCAGTTCGATCATGGCTTATGCCGGCTCGTCAAGTTCTTCGTAGTTCCTCGCTGCCTCAAGATGTTAGACGAGAGCTTGATATTGATGCCTTTGAACGCGATTGGGATAAATACCTGCTTTGGCTAGTCAAAGTAGATGATATCCTTGCTGGCAGTAGACGAGTTTTCGCGCACAATGACACCCAATATGGTAATCTATTGAAGTTGAAACGCCCAAATGCAAAAGATCATCGCCAGGTGTGTTCATCGATTTTTATCTGTGACTTTGAATGAAGAATGTCTTATTCCCTTACGTGAAATATTTCAAGATCATCGTGGTTGACTTTGAATACTCAGCTCCAAATCCTGCCTCGTATGACATCGCAAACCATTTCCATGAATGGACTGCCAACTATCACTCCAAAACGCCCCACCTACTTGACATTTCGCGTTATCCCTCTCTAGAGGAACGATACAATTTCTATCTTTCTTACCTGCATCATACTTGCCTCAAAGAATTTCAACATCCAATTGTCGACCTTGAATCAACAATGGTCAAACTTGACAGGCAAGTTCAGATCTGGAGTCCGGCATCTCATGCACTTTGGCTCGTTTGGGGGATTGTGCAAGCCCGGGACGATCTCGAAAACTACATTGAAACACCAGAATTTGATTATATCGCCTACGCGAGATGTCGTTTGGCATGCTTCCGGAGGGAACTAAGGGAGCTAGGTGTATTGTAGGATATATCCCTTTCTAGTTATCGTTATCACAATTCTCATTCCGCAAGTTTTCAACTTTCACCATAAGTGCACGTGTATAACGTGTATAGTTACAGTGCTTCCACCTAGATGTATATTGGCACTTACATGAACAAGCGCGATAAGGAATACAAAAACCATTGGCCATTGCTGTTGACGACAAATAATGCGGTTGCTTGGGTGACAATGACAAGAAGCAGACATAGGAAAAGGAACAATAAGAGAAAACATACAGAAAGATACTTCATTCATTGAGAGGGGTAAAAGGATTCGTGAGGGAATACTTTAGAAGACTGAGCATGTATGAGTACAGGAGGTAGGTATCGGGCAAGGACGAAAGAGCAAAGCACAAATTATCCATTCCGCAACAAGATCAAAATCGGAGGAATTGAAATGGATGGGAAGAGTGTATATGTCCGATCCAGCGGCATGCTTGCACAGGTTGGATGGCTAAAAAAAATCGCCAGCCGCACTCAATCATACAATTCGTAGAACGCAGGCTTACGCCCAAGCTTTATCATGCAGCCGATTAGAAGCACCGATAGTAATATCATTGTTCCATGGCGAACCCACCATCTTGTCAGCGGCAGGACTCAAGGAACCTGGGTATGCCGAATTCGATAGTTGACTTCGAGAAAAGGTTGCCCAATTCCCAGCACTACCTGCGCGAACATGACCATTTACGCGTGGTGCAACTGAAGCAGCAGCAGTATTAGTGACATGTGATGCCGGGGTAGCGTCACCGGTGGAGAGAGTGTAGGCGTGACTTGGGGCAGTGGGAAGAGAAGCAATATTGAGATTGACCTCTGTTCCATTGAAGGAATGGCGGATACTAGGGTTCGCCGCGGTCTTTTTGAGGGTGACCTGCTGAGAAGTATATCAGATGGTCATATACACAGGATGTGAATGCAGAGGTGCTCACGTTGTTGAGACCAACAATCTCGAGCCTGGCATTGCGCTGCCTTCCTAAATCTGGACCCGCAGTGACCGGTACGGGCTCTGTAGTAGATGGGGTCTGGTCACCAGCAGGAGGGAAAGTACCATTACTCGTGAAAGAAGGGAAGGCCGACTTGTTTTGTTTTGTGATGGGAACGGAGGTATTAACCCGCAACTTGCCAACTTCCGGACGAGGATAGTGGAAAACATTCTGGTTGCTCAACTCGACAGGCGTAGCTAGGCTGCTAGCGCTGGATTCTGTGCGTTTGGCGGAGATACGAGCAAGGAGTGAGACAGTTGAGTCGTTCGGGTCACTATTAGTGCTCATCGATCGGGGTCGAACCTCAGGAGGGTTCTCAGAGCCTGGAGTCGCGGGGCTTTGGCCGTTGGCTGGCAGTTCCGTGTGGATGAAGCAACATCTTTTGCCATAGGGGCAGGAACCGGATACCCAGAAAGTCTGAAAGGTGTGCTAGTAAGCCAACAGTCGGACATAATCTTAATCCAGGGTACTTACTCTACAAATTTCCGTCTTGTACTAATTGATGCAACGGTTGAATGAATACGTAAGTTTAGACCCAGCCGAAATGAAAACGTACTTTCGGGTGTCGAGCAACTTTGCGAAGCTCTTCCTCTCCGTGGGCAAATTGACATTTAGACCCATATCGACAAGTACCTTTTTCCTCCCAGCTTCGGCAGAGCTCAGTTTTGTAAAGACCAAGCTTCCTGTTATTAGTACTGGGGCCCGATTGACCGTTATTGGTGGTAGTGGGTGTAGTTGCAGTAATCTCGATATTGGGAGTTTGAGATGGTACGGTGTAAGTACCCGAGAACTGCGCGGGAAACCTGGAAGCCAGCTGTGTAGCAACGTCAACTCCATAATAGTTGGGGAATACGGATAACGAAGGGTGCAAGGTAGGTGGGTATATCCCATGCGCGAGGGATGGGATATTACCGTTGAAAAGTCCAAGGGCAGTTGCATCGCGCATAGCGGAGGGGTCGGATGCAGAGTGATGATGACCAGCCCGAAAGACATTGTGTTGTTGTTGGACACGAGCGACGGCCAGGTGATTGTCGAGAGGGACACTAGGTGTTATCATTTCGTACATTGGTTGGGGGCTGCCTAACGAGAGATGAGAAGTATGGTGCCCAACGGAGAAATGTGGTTGGCTGGGAACCACGGACTGCTGGGGGAAGGTGCGAAGAGGTTGGCGATAGCTAACATTGGGAACGACATTATTGGATCGGCCAGCGAATGGCGGTGGAGGAGGAAGAGTAGCCATAGATAGGTCTTGTGGGACACTAGAGTAACTTAGGTTGTAGTCTATTTGGGGCTCGTCACGGTCGGAGGCAGCCGACTGCATAGCGTTCCTATAATCAAACAATTGGGGGTGTGACAAGGGTTGGGGGCGGTGAATCTGGGTCAGGGTGGGATATTGCAACTGTTCATTTGGAAGGGTGCCGCTGTCTAGATGTTGATTGGTGCTCCATTGTTGAGGATCAAGGTCATCACGACTGTCATCGATCTGTTGCAGACGACGAAGATCAGCAGTAGAGAGACCACCGCTGAACGAGTGCGGGCGTTCTTTGCCTTCAACTGAGGAACTCTCTAGAGAATGACTTAACAAGGCATTTTGAGCTCCAGGGGAGGAGTCATGAGAACCAGAAGTTGTTGAATCCGTGGATGAGCCACGAGAATGGGCAGTGTTAAGCTGGTGATCTGGGGTTTGAGGTGATGAGCCGAGGCTAGTGTTGGAAGATGAGTCGAGAGGACTATTTTGAGTCAACTGAGATACAGAAGGTGAGAGCTTGGCCTTGGGCGGGGTGCGGATGGCACCATGCGACTCATCGCTGTCCTTACTAACATCACCGATCTGAAGCCGAACAAGGTCATCAGCTAGACTCCACGAATCAGCATCAACGAGGTGGCTACTGAATCTCCAATGTTGCCCAGGGCCTCGGGGAAGCTCGGCCTCGATGGAATCGGTGGGAGTAGGCATGCTGACGAGCTTTGGTTTTTGATTGAGATGAGCTAGGATGTAGTTGTCGTCTTGGTCGTAACGTACTGTTGACAAACGCCAATGCTATAGACTTCCCATGAACGAGGTGGGCACGTGGAAAGAAGAAAAAGGGCACCTTTGTGGCAGGACAACAATCGTCGTCGTCGTCGTAAGATCCCAAGAGATGGAAGTCACCGGCAGGACGGGATGCCGACAGAGAGTCTTGGGAGAAGATATACGGAAGGGTCGTCGTGGCTGTTTCGTGCATTGGACTGGAGGTCAGAATGGGAGCTTGAGGGAGAGAGCAGAGAGGATATGAGGAGCGAGTACTGACCGTAAATTAGAAAGAGGATGGGGAGACGTAACGAGGAACTAATATGAGCGATAGATAGAGGCAGATAGATATAAAAAAGCGTGCTAATCGTGAGGGCAAGGATAAGCTGAGATGTGACAGGAAAGAGAGGTTTCAAAGGTGAATGTTGGAGGAAGAAGAAGAGAGCGAGGCTGCCAGGCTTTCACCTTTTGATCTCGCACGCACAACGTGTCCTCGGCTGTTCCCAATCCATGAAATCATCACTCTCGGTCCCTCGAAATCCAGTGTCCCCTGTCTCTATCGATGCCCAGCTCCTATTCTGACTCTATGTACTCAGATGACTAGTCAGACCCTTGTGTGCGCCCACAGTCCAGATTACCGGTGCAGAACCTGTGTTTCCAAAATAGGACTAGCTTCAACAGCCCTGATGATGCCAACACGGCTCACGGCCCCATTTCTTGGACATTATTATCCAACCTCGATTCTCGTCGTATGCCCCGATCTTGTCCACACACACACTCACAGAGTACACCATAAATTCGCCCCTCTAACGCGCACAGTGCGCCCAGCACCCGAAACCCAGTGAGCGCGTCGGCACGTGTTCAACACGTGCTGACCAGAGATCATAACTGTCGTCAACTTGGTTGATTTGCTTAGGCTTTCTACTATCATTCTGATCAATTGTATTCTGTTTTTTCTCCCTTTCAATGATTATCTTGTGTCTGAGGCTCCTTCGGCGCTCTCTGATGGACCGATGGATGATGGATGGATATCCGCAGCTGATAGAACCGTATTATTCATCCAACGGCCTTGACGAACCCACAAAGTTCTCTTTCCGATCAAATGCCACTAAGATCTCCAAAAAACTCCGAAGTTAACATGTTCTCAAGCCATTCATTCATTACACCACATCGTCAACTATCCCACTCTCTCTCTTTCCTGTGTACTAACCCGTGCTCTCGGTTGCCACATTGCATCTTGTTATCCATTCATCTCTTGTCGATACTATATATATATGTTGTGGCTCGCGACTGCTTCCCTCCCCAGCAAAAAATAATATTACGGTTCTTCATGCGGTGACATTTGACGTCAGTGCTCAGCCGACCTCGCTTCGTTGGTCAAGAACCTTCATTAATATACATAATTACATCACCGCTCAACAGGATCATGTACCTCTGAACTGAACTAGACGCCGCGAAAGAGAACCAATACCTGATTTGCCTCTCCACAATGGTAAGGTGGATACTACACATCGTTTTCCACCACCAGTAGTGACCATAAATCACCTCTGTCTATACATCCATATATATGCGTGTGGGGACAGACTGTACAGCCCGCGAGCTATCGTTATCGTTATCTTATCCTCCTATACTATTTGATTAGGCTCAAAGTGCAAATTAATACCTAAATGAAGTCGGAACTTATCGCAACCAGTCCCGATATGTTCTACAATGTGTCTTCGCAGTAGTTTAGAGGCTTCGAACCCGAAAGAGGTCTTGGTTTTAAGCCAAGAACCAACGATACACTCCAATCACCATCATAGTGAGGTCTCTTCAAGATATTGTAATCTCAGTGCAGTGCCACGGTCTCAAGGGCATCTTTATCTCCCCAACTGGTAGCAGGTCTTTTAACAGCATATAAGTTATATATTAGAATGAGGATGAGGAAAGCAATAGTAGAAGAACAGATTTAGTAGATGCTATCTTATATGCAGGGAGGATCAGTAGATATATGGAAAGAGAACATTATGGAGGATTTGGAGAAAGGAAATTGGGAATATGAGATAGTAGGAGAATTTTTGGCAGATCTAAAGAAAGAGTTTGAAGGAGGGAGTGACAAAATGATAAAGGTGGTAGAGTTGAAGAAAGTAGAATAGAGAAGAAGGATGATAGAAGAGTTTGTTAATTTAGAAGGACAGCAAGAGGAAGGGATATGAGAGAAGACCATTAGTAGAAGAATTCAAGAGAGGGATGAATGGAGCAATTCAGAGAAAATTAATAGAGGTAGACTATAGTAGAAATTGTTATAGTTGTTCAAACCTTTGGCAAGGAATTGTGAGACAAGAGAGAAGATTGGAATATAGGAAAAATACAAACAATGAACAGAGTAATTTAAATGGGAAAGAGAGTCTGGTAGTTCTCAACTAGGCTCTAGTAATTACAATAGATTTGCAATGCTCTTTAGAGTAATAGACAATAAAACCTACTACAACCTAGACAATAAGAATATGTTGAGAAAAGTTACAGTGAAGATTGGTCTGGAAAGGATTGATATGTTAGAGTTGTGAATGGTAGACTTGACTTGATTCTATTTTCCTTTTCTTTTTCTTCTATTTCTCATTTTTTTCTTTATTTTAGACCTAGATGGAAGAAGTAACATAACATTACATGTTGCTATCACACAACCATGTGTTATAAGGGAACATGGTGGAAGCTTCTAGAAAATGATGTCATTACAACATGTTTGATATATGTATGACCTTTAGGGTAGGTTAATAGTACTATAGCATAAACCAATAACTTAGCATATATAAGATAAACAAGTTTGTATTAGAAACTCTATCAAGTTCTCTTGTGTTACTCAATACAAGAATGTATCTTTTGCCTTAACCTAAGAACTTAAGTTATAACATGATACACAGAAAGGAATAGCAGTGGAGACATTGTTGGATAGTGAGGCAACAAGGCTGGTTATGAGTTTAGAGTTTACTAAGAAGCAAGGAATCAAGTTGAAGAAAATAGATAGATCTATATATGTGAGAAGTGTAGACAGTTCTTTTAACAAGGACTTATTGAATATACAGTAGAGATAAATATTTATTACCAGTAGTATAGAAATAGAACAGAGATTGATATGATTGAAGGTCAGAAGTGGAGTGTAATTTTAGAAATGCTATGGCCAGTATGCTACAATTCTGAAATTGATTGGAGAACAGGAGAAGTAAAGATGACAAGATGTCCAAAAGAGTGTGGAAAGCAGTAAAGACTAAAGCAGGCAAAATCAAGGTAGCAAAAACAAAAGAAAGAAGAGAAGAGAGAAAAAGAGGAAAAAAAGTAAAAAGAAAAAGAAAAAACCAAAAAAAGAAAAGATAATGGAGATAAAAAAGATGGCAGAAGAATGGAAGATTTGGAATAAGGAGGAGGAAGTGGCAAAGTCTGAAGAAAAGGCCAAGAAATTTGTTCTTTGAAGGTTTCATGAATAGATTTATATCTTTAGAAAGAAAGCAAGTAAAAGGATGCTAATGAAGAAGGTGTGAAATCATGCAATAGAGATAAAGAAAGTATTTATGCCAAGGAAGGGAAAGGTATACCTGTTGTCAAGGGAAGAGAGGAGAAAGATGTGTGGGTTCATAGAAAAACAACTAAGAAAAGAATACATTAGACTCTTGAAGTTGCCTCAAACAGCATTTGTATTTTTTGTAGGAAAGAAGAATGGTAAGAAGAGAATGGTTCAGAACTATAGATATTTAAATAAGTGGACTATTAAAGACTTGAGATGAGGTTATACTAATATATGGATAAAGAAAAGAGACAAGTGAAAGATAGCATTTATGACTCCAGAAGGGTTGTTTGAACTAACTGTAATGTTCTTTGAACTTACAAATTCTCCAGCAATATTCCAAATGATGATAAACAAGATTCTTCAGAACTTGATCAATACTGAAAAGATAGCAAGCTTCATAGATAATATTATAGTAGGTATAGAAGAAGAAAAAGGACATGATGAGATGATAGAAGAGGTAGTAAAAAGACTGGCTTTATATGTAAAACTAGAAAAATACAAGTGGAAGGTTAGAAAGATAGGATTCTTAGAAGTAGTAATTGGACCAGAGAAAATTAAGATAGAGGAAGAGAAAGTGAAGTGAGTATTAGATTGGCTAACTTCCAAAGGAGTCAAGAACATACAGAAGTTTTTTAAGACTTGATAACTACTATTAGCAGTTTATAAAGAATTTCATGTCTATAGCTAGACTATTATGAACTTAGATCCTTTGGGTTGGATAAAAGAACAAACTCTTATATTAGAGTAAACACAAGAGAACTCAATAAAGAGTTCTATACAAAGTAAACTACCTTATATACCTATTCAGATGGTCCATGCTAACTACTGTGCACCCTACCCTAAATGACCATATGTTAGGCATGAGGTCAACATATGGTATTCATGCTGTATAACATCACTTCTTTTCCTTGTATTCTGTGATCATTGTTGTGATCACTCTACCAGATGTGACTGATGTGATGGTATGACCAATCATCACTCCAACCCTAACTCTAGAGTTCTAAAAATAGAAAAATAAAAATAAATCCAAAAGAAAATAAAAATGAGAATCAAAAGCTAAGTCTACTTCTTGTGATCTTAACATAGACTATTATATGACTTAATAACAGAACTGATATTAGCAGTACTAGATCTAGACAAAAAAAATAAGGATAGAAGTTAATATATCAGACTATGTAATAGGAGAAGTTTTATTTATGGAGTATAATAATAGATAATAGAAACCTATAGCTTTTCTCTCAAAATTTCTAAATAATAAGATAAAGAGAAACTATGAGATTTATGACAAGGAGATGTTGGCAGTAATAAGAGAACTAGAGATATTTATTAGAGAGCACAAAATTTAAATTTGAGATCTAGACCAGCTACAAGAATTTAGAATATTTTATGAAAGTAAACAGAAGACAAGCTCATTAGACACTTTACTTGTTAAGATTTGATTTCATCTTGAAATATGTGCCAGAAACAAAAATGGAAAAGACAAATAGACTTAGCAGTAGACTAGACTAGAAAGTAGGTGTAGAAATAAAAAAGGACAATAAAAACCAAACATTAATTAAAGAACAATAGATTTATAATTTAGCTGAAGTAGTAATCAAAGGACTAGAAGTAGATATAATGGAAAAATAAAAATAGCTAGAGAAAAGAATAAGGAAGTAGTTAGAGTAGCAAAGGAGATGAAGAAGACAAAAGTTAAAGTATTGAGAGAAGATAAATGGCAGGTAAAAGGAGATTTGGTATTGAAAAAAAGAAAGGTATATACACCAAAAAATAAAAAGTTGAGAGTAGAGATAATCCAGTTGCATCATGATATGCTGACAGCTGAACATAGAGAGAAATGAAAGGTGATAGAACTGGTAGCTAGGAGTAATGAAGAATATAGGAAGGTATATTGATGGATACAATATATGTCAAAGAATAAAAAACTATACAGAAGCACCAGTGGGAAAGCTGATAGTGAACAAAGTACCAGAAAGACTGTAAACACATCTAATGGTAGACTTTATTATAGAGCTGCTGTTAATAGCTAGAAAGAATACAATTCTAGTAGTTTACAATAGATTGTCCAAAATGACACATTTTGTAGCAACAATGGAAGGAACATTACTTTCAGTTAGCATAATTATTTAGAGATAATGTATAAAAGTTACATAGATTGCTAGAAAGTGTGATCTCAGATAGAGGACTATATTTTGTAGCAGAATTAACAAAGAAGCTGAACAAAATATTGGGAATTGAAACAAATTTGTCAACCTTATTTCATCCACAAACCAATAGTTAGATAGAATAAATAAATCAAGAATTAGAATAATATTTATAGTTTTTCATCAATTATAGACAAAAGAATTGGCCAGAATGGCTAGTAATAGCTGAGTTTGCAGTAAATAATAAGATACATTCAGCAACCAAAATATCTCTATTTATAGTGAATTATGGTAGAGAATTGAGAATGGAAGTAGATATTAGAAAAAAAGGAAAAGTAGAAAAGGTGATAGAATTTGTAGAAAGAATAAAGAAGATATAAGAGAAAGTTGGAGTAGCATTGAGAAAGATATAAGAGAAGATGAAGTGGCAGGCAGATAGAGGAAGAAAGAAAGCTAAAGAATGGAAGAAAGGAGACAAAGTGATGTTGAGTACAAAAGATTTGATATTCAAAAAAAGACTGATGAAGAAATTGGTAAACTAATATATTGATCCATATATTATTGACAAAGTATTTTCTATTAAATTGTGACTGCCAACTTCGATAAGAATTTATCTAGTTGTGAATGTTAGTTAAATAGTATGAGAATATAGAAAACAAGTAGAGAAGCAGAAAATAAGAGAAGTAAGACTAGTAGAGATAGATAGAGTCGAAGAATAGGAGGTGGAAAAAATATTAAATAAAAGAAAAATAAAAGGAGTTGTGAAGTACTTGGTGTAATGGAAATAGTTTATGGCAGAATATAATATATGGGAAAAGAAGGAAGACTTAGAAAATGTGAAGGAAGTAATGGCTGAGTTTGAGGAGAAACTAAGTGTAGAAGTAAGAAAACAAGAAAAGTTGGACTTAATGAAAGAATAAGATTTTAGAAGAGAAGAGTTACTAGAAAGATACACAAAAAATATGTTGTATAGATGGAATGACAGGAAGTTTGAGAAAGAGTATCTGAGGAAGTTGGAGAGAAACTGGCAAAAATAGAAGTTAGTTTCTTTAGAGAAAAAACCTTGAAAGAGGGTTAATGTCAGAGTTGAAGACAGTAGACTCTATTTATTCTCATTTCTTTTCTCATTTCCATTTCCATTTCCAATTATTTTATTATTTTGAACTTAGGGTTAGAGATTAGTGCAATGTTATATAACACATAACACTACTACAATTCACAGTCATATGATCATATCACAAAAGAACATAAACAATTCTAGAACAATAATGTTATATCATATGTCAATAGTATATAGTATACATATTCTTCAGAGTAGGCTAGGTTTAGTGTAGTATATGCCATTAGCTAAGTATATATAAAATAAACATTTTGTACTTAAAACTCCATTGAGTTCTCTTATGTAAACCCTATACAAGATTATTCTTTCACTCTTACTCTTAAGCTTAAGTTCATAACATTCATATTCTAAAGTTACAACCACATAATAAATAGACAGCATAGGATATAAGCTAAAGCTAAGATTATTTTGGAAAGTTTGTATTACTAAGCTCATTATATGGAGTTTTTGTACTTTATATATCTCTAATCCAACCCTATGGGCTTTTATTTCTCAATATGAACCATGTTATGGGATGCTTTGAATACTAACAATTTTTACTTTCTTTTCTTTTCTTTTTTCTGATTTTATATACTTTTTCTTTTCTTTTTCTTTTGGATGATGGAGAGACATGTGATATGGAAGTCACATGACAGGTCACATGATATAATGTCATAAGCCTAGAACATAGTGGAAGGGTCTAGAAGATAACATCAGGGCACATAGAGATAATATGGTAGCCTTGAGTAGAAAATGAGATAGACATGAGGATGCAACATAGACATAAGAACAGGACTAATTATTAGTAGCACAGACCAAGCATGTTTTGTATAAATAGGACTCTAATATAGAAGAGACTTCTTGTTGAGTTCTCTTGTGAACTTCCCACTTAATATCTATATTAAGAAATTTACCACTTGTGTAGTCATTGGTCTTTGTGACTAGTGGTTGCCATAACAAACCACACCTGATATTGATAAGCATTTATTATTAATCCATCTTTCATACAACATTTACAAACTTACCTAATGTTGTATACCAAGTCCAATTCTATAAATAACCTATTTTTTGTAATAATGTTATTACTTTGCAAAACTTCATACATAACCTATCTTTTATGGTAGTGTTATTTTCTTACAAATATCTGCTCATTATATTAGGTAAGAAATATGTCTAAAATGGGAAACAATCTATAGAAAAATTATTGAAGATGTTGGATGAAGTATGGGAATATTATCTGTAATATATAGATGTAGATTGTAAATGATCTTAACTCTAGCAGATGTACTATATCTCTGTATGTCATAGTAATTATATTTCAGCAGAGAATATTAATGGGAAGTAGGATATAAGGGAAGTCAAAGTTCTGAGCACAGATATCCAGAACAGTATACTACACTAGTCAATTTTCAAGATGAGGAACTACAGAGTATCTATGCATCTTAAATACTAGTACTTAGTAACTAAGATTATATTTATGGATTAGAAGAGACAGGTAACTACTCTGGATACACTCAAGTTCTCAGAATAGTCTCTAGAACTCCATGGAAATCAGAAGAAAAACTTGTGATCAGTTATGAAATAATCAGATATAAAATAAAACCAAGTAGATCTATACTAGAAGAGTATATGTAAACTAAAAGAAAGATATCCTTTTCTACAGATGTTTTGAGTGGATTGGATGTTATGTAAGCATTATCCATCTTGAATAGATTGGATGTGTTTGAATTGATATATAACATATAACCTATATTCCATGACAGTATTATTCCTTTATTCAAATCTTATGAGTATTCAGTCTTCTATAGTAGAGTTACTTTTTTCTAACTCAAACTTCTGTTAGTGTCTCACCACTGAAATATTTGCTCAGTATAACTACTGATATTACTTAGAACTGTAATAGTACTACTTAAGTACTTTTTTATTATTTCTTAGTATTTAAGAACTAGTAGATATACTATAATCTTTAGTCTGATAATCAAATATTGTTAATACTAAACTCCAGTATGTCACCAGGTAACATACTTATCTTGTTAGAACTCACTCTCTTGAACTTTGTTTCACTTTTCTAAAGTTGTAATCTTATAGCAAGCAGATAGTACAGCATATATGCTGAAGCCAAGGTTATTCACAAAGTCCACAACTCTTCACTTCTTGTATAAGTTTCCATACTTGGTATAAATTCCATATAATCTTGCAAACTTTTCACATTACTACAAAGTAAGCTATTTTAGACAATATATTACATACTACTAGCATTGTGTCATACCTCTGCCTCTATAGTAAATTTGTGATAAAGTTTTCTAGTAGACTTGTCTTTTACAAGACTCTAAGTAAGCCTTCCAAAATATATAACCAGTATAACTAGTAGAGATATAGCATAATAGTTTTTATTTTATTACTAAAGCTAGCACTAATTTCCAAGTGTTGGTGGTAATATACTTTTTTTCCCTAAGTTCTACTTATATCTTGATCTCTAAGATCTTTTCCTGAAATATGTGACCAGTACAATATATAAAGATATAGTATATAAGCTAAAGCTGAATATTAGAGTAGAAATATAAAAATTGTACTTCAAACTCCAAAAGAAACCTAAGTCACATACTTCAAGAGACATAGCTGGAGGAGAGATAGCATAGTGGAAGAGACCTCTGTCCATATATTATGCCTACCTTGAGGTTATGGGTTCAATTCCTTAGTAGTTCTTTGTATTGGGTAACTACATAAAAAGGTTAGGGTATTGATACTCCATACATAATTCCTCCTATAGGCACAGATTGCCATTGTGCCCCATGTAATAAATTGTTGACTTAAAAAAAAAAAAAAAAAAAAAAAAAAAAGAAAAAAACTAACCCTCAGGAGAAATATTAAAAAAAAAAATACCGCCCTCCCAAAAAAAATTTTTTTTTTAACCTTAACCCACTAACAAAA
>Ga0157368_1000491_pt1 | contig 18383 bp, 11 predicted proteins | sample AttbisABBM3_FD_113146 | JGI IMG/M metagenome (GOLD analysis project Ga0157368, IMG submission 113146) | Fungus gardens microbial communities from leaf cutter ant in Botucatu, State of São Paulo, Brazil - Atta bisphaerica ABBM3 | ecosystem: Host-associated > Fungi > Mycelium > Unclassified ...
GGTTGTCAGGTATTACAAGAGATATTATTTGGAACTCCATGAGATTGATGAGAAGTACAGAGTCTAGTTCTTGGGCTGATAGGTGATTGGAATGGAGTGTGATTCATGCTAGAAGAGTGGAAAGCATGTAGATATCAGATGGTATGGTGTGTGACACTTACTCTTTCATCTAGTTACTCTAATAAAAGTTTGACTTTCTTCATGATCTGCTTCCTGTTATAATTCTCTTTCTAAATACAACTATCACAATATGTAGAGGTGCAGTGTATTTGCTGAAGCCAAGGTTACCCTAGATTTACATCCACATGCATCAGATAATGTTTCCACTTCTCCAATGTTTTTTATAATTTTCCTGTTGGTAGTCTCTTTTTCTGGGTATATTTCTTACTTAATACAGATTGAACAGAGTTATAGGTAACTTACTATTTGATAATATTGGGTTTCTAGAAGAAAACCATGCCACATTCTGCTTTCAGAATAGTATTTTATAGGTAGTACATACTTTTACATTACTTTACATCTTAGTATTTTTGTTTTTTTTTCTCTTTTTCTTTATTTTTCTCTCTCTTTAATATTAAAGTGGTGTTACACTACCACAGTCTGTCTACATACTCTATATAGTTAATTTCAAAAATACCTATTACTAAAAGAAAGATGTCAACAAGAATGAGGATTATCTATATAAGCAAAGAAAACTAATAGTAATATTCAAGGTTAAGTTAATGTATATAGAAAAATCGTGCACTTGATGTTTATAATCATAATAAGACCCTTCAGCTTGAACACCAGAAGCCCTAGCTTCTACAGCTGTGTTCTTCTCAACTCCTTCAGTTTTCTCTGTCACTTCAACTTAAGACGTTAATGAAAAAGAAAAAGAAGAAAAGTTAAGTCTATCATCTTTAATTCTAATATCATTCTAGACTCTGTCAGCTTCTAATCTAGCATATTTCTTCCTTATTTGACTGTTTAAACATTTGTAACTTGATAAGACTCTCTTGCAAGTATATATTCTTTATAGTTAGTTGTTCTTAAGTAGATAACATTGCTTTCTCTATAATTTTCTAGAGAACAGTATTATAGCATGTTTCTGTTATCACCAAGTGGTCTCTATACACATACAAGCTAGAACAGCAGATAGCTAGGCATTTCACAATACTCTGCTAAGTTTGTTTTAAATAGGCTCCAAGTTTGAAGTCTGGTTTGTTTAATAGCTACTATACTTTCTCTCTAGTCAGTATCTACTCAAAAGAGCCTGAGGCATCATCTAGAAGTGTAATATCTTCTTGCCAATGTTGTTAAAGTTGTGAATGGTAAACTCTATTTTTATTTCTTATTTTATTTTTATTTTTATTATTTTAGACTTAGAGTTAGGGTTTAGTATGCTGTCACAGTCACAACAGTCACACAATCATATATCATGATGGAAGGAGGTAGAAGATTCTAGAAGAAATGACATTATTATAACATGTTTAATATATATTGATCTTAAGAATAATATATAGTATTATAATTACAAGATGATCAAGTAAAAGAGCCTTGTATTAGGGTTAACACAAGAGAACTTAATATAGAACTCTATACAAAATCATCTATCTTATATATCCTAGACTATTGGTCCATGCTATACTATTATTAGCCTACTCTTAAATAACTATATGTCTATCTTAAGACCAATATGTATATAACATGTTATATGATATTATTCTTTCTAAAACCTTCTACTGTTTTCTATTATAACATGTGATTTGTGACATTGTAACAATTTGTAACAGTAACATGTGATATCATGCTTAATACTAATGCTAGATCTAAAATAGAAAATAAATTTAAAATAAAATAAAACCAAGTCCAACTTTTATAATTCTGACACATAGCTCTTTAGGATAGGCTAATGGTACTGTATGTTAAGAATGAAAGAAGTAAACTTAGTTTATTTTCATTTATTTTTGTATTCTCTATTTTTAGAACCTAGGATTAGGGTTGGAGCAATGATCGATCATGGTCACAAGTCACAAGACATGATGGAAGGAAGTAAAAGATTCTAGAAAAAGTGATATCATATAGCGTATACACCACATGCTGACCTCATGCTTAATACATAGTCATTTAGGGTAGGCTGCATAGTAGCTAGCATGAACTATCTAGTTAGGTATATAAGGTAGACTACTTTGTAAAGAGCTCTCTATCAAGTTCTCTTGTGTTACCCAATACAAGGTTCTTTCTCTTAAGTTAACTCTAAGTTATAATACTATAGCATAGACAAGTAGACTAGTGTATACAAGATAGACAATCCTGTACTTGGAACTCTATTGAGTTCTCTTGTGATTACCTAATCTAAGATTTATTCTTTTATCCAACCCTAAGAACTTATGTCTTATCAAATACCTTCAAAGAGGTCTTATATGCTTAAAAATCTTATGAGATTACTTGTTTTTATAGAAAAGTATTTTCTGGCATGACAACAAGGTGCCTAAAGAAGTATGGTAAGTAGTAGATACTAAAGCAGAGAAAGTCAGGATAGCAGAAATAAAAGAAAAAAGAAAAAAGAGAGAAAAATATAAAGAAATGAGAAGAAAAAGAAAAGAAAAAGAAGAAAAAACCAAAAAAGGAAAGAATAATGGAAGTAAAGAAAATAGCAGAAGAATGTGAGATATAGGATGAAGAGAAAGAGATAGCTAAATCTGAAGAAACAGCTAAGAAATTGGTTTCTCAAAGATTTCATAAATGAATTCATATCTTTGGAAAGAAAGGAAGTGAAAGGATGCTGATAAAGAAATTGTGGGATCACATAATGGAGATAAAGAAAGGGTTTGTGCTAACAAAGAGAAAGGTATATCTATTGTCAAGAGAAGAAAGGGGAGAGGTATGCAAGTTCATTGAAGAATAATTGGAGAAAGAGTATATTAGACTCTTGAAGTTGCCTCAAACAGCACTGGTGTTTTTGTAGAGAAGAAGGACAGTAAGAAGTGTATGGTATAAAACTACAGATATTTAAATAAATGGACAATTAAAAATAATTACACTTTGCCTCTCATTTCAGATATTGTAGAAAATATAGATACAAAGAAAGTATTTACAAAGTTAGACTTATGGTAGGAGTATAATAATATATAAATAAAGGAGGGAGATAAGTGGAAGGCACCATTCATAACTCTAGAAAGGTCATTTAAACCAACTATAATCTTCTTTGAACTTAAAAATTTCCTAGCAATGTTCCAAACAATAATAAACAAGATTCTATAAGACTTGATCAACACTGGAGAGATAGCAAGTTTCATAGATAATATTATAGTAAGTATAGAAGAAGAGAAAGAACATGATGAAGTAGTGGTGATGGTGGTGAAGAGATTGGCAGAAAATTATTTATATATAAAACCAGAAAAGTGCAAGTGGAATGCTAGAAAGATAGAATTTTTAGGAGTAGTAATTGGACTAGAGGGAATTAAGATAGAGGAAGAGAAAGTAAAGGGAGTATTAGACTAGCTAACTCCAAAAGAAGTTAAAGACATACAAAAGTTTCTGGGACTAGCCAATTATTATTGGAGATTCATTAAAGATTTTACAGTAATATCCAGACTATTACATGATTTGGTGAAGAAAGATTAGAAATGAGATTAGATAGAAAGGTAGGAAAAGTTGTTTAGGGGATTAAAGAAGAAATTTACAAAAGAAATGATGTTAGCAGTACTGGACTTGAACAAAAAAAAATGAGAATGGAAGTAAATATATCAGACTATATGACAGAAGAAGTCTTATCTATGGAATGTGAGGATAGGCATTGGAGACCAGTAACTTACCTCTCAAAATCTCTCAATGAGATAGAGAAGAACTATGAGATTCATGATAAGGAGATATTGGTAGTGATAAGAGGGTTGGAAAACTAAAGACATCTATTAAAGAGCACTAAGTTCAAGTTTGAGGTCTGGACAGACTACAAGAATTTAGAATATTTCATGTTGAACAGAAGACAAGCCTATTGGGTACTTTACCTGTCAAGATTTGACTTTACCTTGAAGTATGTTCCAGAAACAAAAATGGGCAAAGCAGATAAACTAAGTAGGAGACCAAACTGGAAAATAGGAGTAAAGAAAACAATAAAAACCAAACATTAATTAAAGAACAATGGATTCATAGCTTAGCAGGAGTAGTGATAGAAGGACCTGAAGTAAATATACTAGAAATGTTTACAGTAAACAACAAGACACATTCAATGACCAAGATGTCTCCACTTATGACAAATTATGGCAGAGAATTGAGAATGGAAGTGAATATCAGGAGGAAGGGTAAGGTAGAAAAGATAACAGAGTTTGCTAATAGAATGAAGAAAGTACAGAAGGAAGCTAGAGTGGTATTAAGAAAAGCACAGGAGGTAAAGTAATGAGTAGATAGAGAAAGAAAAGAAGTTGAAGAATGGAAGAAAGGCAACAAGATGATACTAAGTATAAAAGACTTAGTATTCAAAGAATGACTTGCAAGGAAGCTAGTGGATTAATATGTTAGTCCATATATCATTGATAAGGTAGTCTCTACCAATGTAATCAAATTATGGTTGCCAACTTCAATCAGGATTCATCTATTAGTCAAGCAGTATGATATAAGGAACAAGTAGGAGGGCAAAAGGTAGAAGAAGTAAAGCTGGTAGAGATAGATAGAGTTGAAAAATGGAAGGTTGAAAAAATTCTAAATAAAAGAAAGTTGTAAAGTATTTGGTACAATGGAAGAGATTTACCACAGAACATAATACTTGGGAGAGAAAGGAAGACTTAGAGAATGTAAAGGAAGTGATAGCAAAATTCAAAGAGAGGATGAATACAGAAGTGAGATGACAAGAAAAGTTGTATATAGTAGAAGAAAGAGACTTTAGGAGAGGAGAGTTACCAGAAAAGGGGTTTCAGTAGCCTAGTGGTTTTGATCACTAAAGACCTAATGAGAGCACTTGAGTGAGTGTTCAAAAGGTTGAGGGTTTTTAATTCCCTTCAAGTGCAAATACCTTAACTTTGTGACTATGTGGTAGTAATATTATATAGCAACTACTGAGATTCTTAGTTTCTATAATTGGTGTATACTATAGGACTAATGAGCATTACATTGCTGTTAGGACACAAGGTCTAGTAATAGACTCCCTAGGGGGTAGGATTTGTGAATATTACAAGACTAAGTAGTTAGATTAGTTCTCACTATGAGAACTGTTTCTAGTGATATCTGTAACTGGGACTGAAACAATAGGTCAATATAAGATGGAGAATTGAGGTAATAACAATTTGATTCTAAGGAGCTAATTAGTTAAGGGCTCAGCTTACTGTTTGGTATCAACCTAGCTAGTATATTAGCTAGAATAAAAACAGAACACTGTCAGAATCACAAAAGTTAAACTTAGTTTTATTTTATTCTCTTTTTTATTTTTATTTTTATTTTTTAGTTTCTATTTTTGGATCTAAGATTAGAATTTAGCATAACATTACAGAATATAGTCATACTGTCCCACAATCACATGTCATAATAAAAATGGGAAAAGGTTCTAGAAAGAATGACATTATACAGTATGTTATATATATGTTGATCTTAAGGTAGATACATAGTCATTTAGGGTAGACTAATAATAGTATAGTATGAACTATTAGTCTAGCATATATAAGGTAGATAATCCTGTACAGAGTTATCTATCAAGTTCTCTTGTGTTATTTTAATACAAGATTTCTCTTATTGACTTACTCTAAGATCTCTGAGTTGTAACAGATACCCTACATCTCTATGTTGTATAACTTAGAGGTAGTTAGTTATACTATAGAAACAACTTCTAGTTTAAGTTTGTTTGGGAGCACTTACTAGGTTGGCAGATAACAAGACAGTGATTCTGGACAAGTTGGGAATTTATATCTATAGGTATAAGCAAACTACCTACTAGAGGATGGGAAGGTACAGCAAAGAGTAGCTCTTCTACTAGAACTAGGCTGTAGCAGAATGGAGTAGTCCCCTTCTTTAGCTTGAGTATATCTACTGTCAGTCTGCTGGTATAATAATAACCAGTATAGGCTTAAGTTGAAGCTAGAGTGTTAGAATTACCAAAATGCATGAAAATTCCATCTGGAGTACTGTATAGGTGTAACTCTATGCTAACCTACTTAGCAAGCTTAGGCTGTTAAGTCAGATCTAGTCCTAAATATACCTATAATAGAGAGGTTGTTGGTTAAAGGCTTAGCCTACCATTGGTTATTGAACAGACTAGACTGTAGACCAAATAGAGAGGTCTCTTAACAAGAGAGACTACTGGATATAACAGTACAAAGAGATTAGTAGGAGGGGGATAGCTTCCTACTGAATATTTTTTGTAGTTTTGATAGAATTTTCTATAAGAGGAATACTAAACTTTACTAAAATCATTGAAGTAATCAAGAAATCACATATGTTCAATGACACCGTACTAGTATTGAAACCTTAAATCATCAAAGCATCCTCCAAATCTGATATAACAGTAGTATGGATTAATATTTAAGGCTCATAGAATAGATATAAGGATAAGTCATTATCAACTGGTGATTCAATATCAAATGATATATTGTTATAGTACATGGCATGAACATAAATCCTAAAGTTCCACAGTATAAGAACTGTTGGAAATAGGGCCACTCAACTCTTATATGTCAAGTACATAAATCCAAATATGTTAAATGCAATAGACCACATAACACCAAATACCACAGGGAGATGGTGTGGTGCTGTAAAGGAAATTTGAAGATCAATTCCCCAAGGCTTAAAATAAAGAAAGGTGAGCCTTGATCTATACATTCATATGTATTAACTACAAAGAAAAGCACCAAGTAGACAGCAACACTTATCCATTCTGAAAAAACTGTTTCAACAAGAATTGGTATGGTAAAAAATAATAGAAGCTCTGTGAAAGTAGGGTAATATCAACATACTTAGTTATGTAGTTTTTTTTCTATTCTTTTTCTATTCTTTCTTTTTTCTTTTTTCTTTTTCTTTTTCATCTAGTCTGTATTTAAGTAGTTACAAAGTAGTTACCATAGTCTATCACTGTACCCCATATAATAAATTATTGATTTTAAAATAAAGAAATTATCAGAAAAGTATACAGCAAAGATATTATATAAGTGGGATGATGAAAAATTTAAGAAGAAGTATCTGAGGAAGTTAGAGAGGAACTGGCAAAAATGAAAGTCAGTTTTTCCAGAGAAGAAACCTTGAAGAAGGGATAATGTTAGAGTTAAAAATGGTGGACTTTATTTATTTTCTCATTTTTGGACTTAGGGTAGAAGTTAGTATAATATCATATATGACTGTCACAAATTTGTCACATATCACAAAGAATATTGTAAAAAATTTTAGAACAATGACACATAGTATACATGGTCTTTAGGATAGGCTATATTTAGTATAGCATAGACTATTAGTTTAGTATATATAAAGTAGACAACTTTATACTTGGAACTTCATCAAGTTCTCTTATATAAACCTTATATAAGTTAACTCATTACTAAGGCTTAAATTATAACAGAATGTATGTGTAGCAGCTATATAGACATCTTGAATAAAGAGTTCAGAGAGTAGCTAGGATATGTAGTAATAATCATTTAGCTTTTCATACTACTTAGTAGTCTACAGTATATTTCCTATATTCTTAGAGTCTTTTACTAAACTAGGAAAAGAACCAGACTGACAAGTCTTTAGAGCTTGTATCTAATTTTTCTTGGCCTTCTAGATATTTTAACAACATGAATAACATACTGAGTATCTCATCATTATGATCTCTCTTTTCTACCAGTTAATCTTGAAGTTATATGTCTTTAGCCAGATAAAGCCAAAGATGAGGTCATGCTTTTCTAGACTAAAGACAGTGAGCAAAGCCTGTTTAGAGTATAATTGATACTGTAATATTACATTTACTACTCTGGATATCCAACTGTTTTTATTGAGTATACTATTAATATTGTATATAAGTATGGGCTTTAAGAGCTTGTGAGTGTTCTGACAGTGCTTTTCTACAAAACTATAGTTGAAGAAAATTCTAGTAGTACTGGAGTCAACTAATACTTGTACAAAAACAGTCTCTGTAATATCAATGATTTCCAAAGAGATAGAGAGAGATAGAAAAACTCTGTAGACATTGAGAGTATCAATTGTAAGGTGGAAGAAGAGTCTTTTCCCACTTTGGATGTTTAACATAGGCTATGGGGCTCACAAAAGTGAAACAAACAGGTATTTCATGGAGTTCATTATTACTTTTAGTATATTCTTTTATATTGAGTATAGTAAACTTATTTAAAAGCAGTTGGAGCACACAATTTACTGGCTACCTTATGCAAAATCCTATTTCTTATTATTACTATCATTACCATCTAAGTCTATGGGCTCTAGATATCTGCAATTTTCCATGTACTTTAATATGTTCAAATCTTCTATAAGCTCTCCTTATTGCTTAATAGCTAACTGTTAGACATCCAATCTTACTAAGCACTCTTGGACTATATAGTTCAGATTAGTTCTTTCATGATCTCCATGAAGTTTCAGACTCTATTTCTAAGAACTTTAGTATACTCAAAGTAGTTATCTATAGTCTTAGTTACTAAGTACCAGTATTTAAGATATATAGGTACTTTGTAGTTCCTTACCTTGAAAATCAACCAGTATAGTACACTGTTCTGGATGCCTATACTTGGAGGTCTGGCTTTCTTCACATTCCACTTTCTATAAATACTCTCTTTCTAAATATGACTACTGTAACATGTAGAGGCATAGTATATCCACTAAAGCCAAGGTCACCTAGAATTAATATCTGTACATATTAAATGATGTTTCCATATATCTTCTAATATCTTTTATAGTTTTTCTACAGATGGTTTCCTCTTCTGTATATGTTTCTTACCTAACAATAATCTCTAGGACATCCTAAGCATATTGATATAACAAATAAGTATAAGCAGCACACATCTCTAGGAAGTTCCAAGAGAATAGAATAGGGACTCTTAAATATAACAACTATCCTAAATACTAAAAAAGTCTATTCTAATCCAATAGAACAGTATTAATATAAGGAGAGAATAATAGCAGCCAGATGGTCAGGAACTCTAATAGAAATGACTAGAACACTACTGGAAGAGAGAAGAAGTAAATTTACAGTAGATACACAAGAAGGACTTAAGAGTATAGGTTGATAATGTGCTTATAGAATTTGGTAGGATTTAGTAAGATTACTTGAAGAAGACTGCAAGAACCAGTAGGGTAGAGGAGTAACTGGTGAGGAGCAAAAACACCATGGGGTTTGGGAAAAGTAGGGATAGATTTTCTTACAGTAAATATAAGAGTATTAGAATATAGAACAAGCTCAGAAGGAAAAACCATCTGTGGGAAAATTATGAAAGACATTGGATAAAGTGTGAAAACCTTATTTAAAATATCTAGATATAAATCAGGGATAATCTTAGCTTCCTACATGTTAATAATAGTTATATTTGGAAAGAGAGTATTAAAGAGTAGTAGAATATGAGGAAATTCAAGAGTCTGAGCATGGGTGCCCAAATTGGTACCAACTCTGGTTAATTTTTAAGGTAAGAAATTATCTATACAACTTAAATACTAGTACTCAATAACTAAAATTATATCCAAGAATTAAAGAAGATAGATAACTACTTTAGGTATACTAAAACTCACAGAATAGAGTCTGGAGTTCCATAAAAATCATAAGTATAGACTAGAAGAAAGATATCTACTTCTGCAAATGTTTTGAGCAAAGTGGATGTTAGATAAGCATTATCTGTGATGGATTTGGATGGATTGGATGTGTTCAGATGAATATATAACAAAGGGGACCTATTCTTTCAATCCTAATATTAATATTGAAACCTATAGAGTTTTTCAATTCTGGAATACCAAATACTACTGCTAACTCCACAGTATTTGTCAAATCATTCCTACCACTCTCTGCTACTGACCTCCACTAAGTTTGATTCTGTCTATTATTAATATCCTTCTTGATCTGTTACTAGTAGTAATCTCTTTTTCTTTTTAGGTTGACATTCTAGATATTTCTATTAGAAACATTTCTAGCCATGCTATTCTTATTATATCTTATAGAGTAAGCTGATTAGAATATATAGCAGGAGTATATATGATGTCTGTTATCTCTAGGAACCTCACTCTATTATTTTACATTTTCTTGAAGGTAAGCTATATTATTATAATATAGTCAATAAACTTAGATTTTTCTGGAGATTGAAAATCCCACTAAATACTGTAGACTTTACCTAGTTACTCTAACAGAGTTTGATATAGAAGTGAACTCTGAGAAAAATGTTTTAGAAATATTTATATTAGATTGAGTAGCTAACTTTCACTATCTTAATCTCTGAACTCTATAAGGAAATCTGTCTTTACACAGAATTTGAGTACTCAAACTTTGTCTATGTTCCCACTAAGCCTTGTGGAATCTACATTCCTTATTAGTCATTATACTTCTGACTATGTTGGATCTTATAGACTCTTACAAGCTCATATTACTAGTCTTAGCTATCAAGCTTTGTTAGACACCACTCAAATTTTGCATGCTGTTCCTATTTCAGTGTTACTGCTATGAGCTTTCTTTCTTTTCCAGTAGATTTCTAGGTACTTCTATTAGAGTTCTTGACTATCTGATTTTTATTATTCTTTACTTATATCAGTATTGTTTTATTAGATTAGAATAGACTACAGTGGTATTTAAAATAGTTGGTGCTACTAGAAGTCTTCATTCTGTTCTCTTGAGACTTTCTGGAGGTAAGTATTACTTATTTATAAAACAATATACTTAAGACTTCCTAAAGATTATAAACTCTACATAACTCTGTAAACTTTAATTAGTTGCCCTAATAAACTCTGTAGTTTGTTTAAGTGGCTGACTTTCAGAGCATCAACTTCAGTATTAGACTTGAGAATAGTAAACTTGCTTCTTTTCTATTTTTTTCTCTTATTATTTAGTTTTTCTTATTTTTTTAAAATTATTTATTTTTGAACTTAGCTAAGGGGAGTAGTGTAATGTCACAGTCACAGGAATAACATCATGTGACATAGAGAAAGATATAAAATAATAATATTATATATTATATAACTTATAATATTTAAATTGGACTAGATATAGATGTATACAGACTATGTTCTGGAGATATATAAAGTAGACTCACCTGTACTAGAAACTCTATCAAGTTCTCTTGTGTAAACCCTATACAAGACTCTTCTTTTGACTAGTCACTAAGTTTGAAGTTATAACATTTAGACTCATCTCTCTTGCTTTGAGATGCAGCAATCTGAAAGAGAGAATAGATATAAGAGAACCTGTCATTTTAAGACTCAAATACTGATGATGTCTATTAACAACCCCATGGAGTTTTCCACTCTTTCCAAACCATAAACTCTAAATGCTATTATTAAGTCTATGAACTTTATCAAGCAAACATTACTATTTCTACTCTTAAACCCTGTTGAGTGCCATTATTTAAGTAATCATTGTCCTGTATCCTCTATTATTTTGGGGTAATATTCTAGATGTTTCCATCAGAATCTCTGACTATCTTTCCACAATTATTCTCTAGTTATATTAGTATTGTTCTGTTAGATTGGAATATAGTCTAGAGTATTTAGGATAGTTATCACTTTTAGGAGATCTCATTCTGTTCTCTTAGATATCTCTAGAAGGTAAGCACTGCCTGTATCTCAACTGTGACAATAAACTTAGGTATCTCCTAAAGCCTAAAGTGCAAACTCTATATCTCTGCCACAATCATCCTAATAAAATCTAACAGAAATTCTTGTTGAGTTCTCTTGTTAACTTCATCTCATTGTCATAACTAAGTGGTTGTTACAACAGGCTAAGTGTTACAAACTTAAGATCTTAGAGTTGGTCAAAGGAAAGAACCTTATATTGGGTTAATATAAGAGAACTTGATTGAAAACTCTATACAAGATTGTCTATCTTATATACTAATACCTAATGGTCTGTGTGAGCCATTTCTAGCCTACCCTAAACAACCATGTGTTTTACATGTTGTATAATGTCATCCTTCCAGAATCTTCTACGTCCTTCTATATATCATGTAACTTGTGACTATTACTGTGACCATGTCATCTAATGTGACTAATGTGTGACAGTGTGATCTTGTCACTTTAACCCTAATCTTAGTTCTAAAAATAGAATAAAGAAAAATAAATCAAAATGAAAATGAAAATGAGAAAGAAAATGAAAATTATTAAAGTCTATCACTTTTATCTTTGATACTGAGCTCATTAGAAATAGTATCTTGCTTATAGTTAATAATTCTGGTGTCAACTATATAATTATGCATACTAATGCCATTCATACTGCCAAGAAGATTCTTGACTCATCATACAATTATTATCAACTACATGCAATTGTTTTATCAGGAGTCCTTAAAAGATTCTTTGAATGCTACCCAGAAAATCATATTGAATTCTGGGAATGTTTGAGCTTGGACAGATAAGCACCTTACTATATAGTTAGCACAGAAACCAAATCACACACTCAACCAGTATTCCCTAGCAAAACAACTTGGGAATTTGGCAGAAAGGAGAAATGTGAAGACATTGTATAACAGTAGCAGATGTTAATAACACACTAGTTGACATTATTGGATTTCTGCAAGATAATGACACTTTCTGCTTCTAGGATAATGTCTCCTAAGTAAATGCTTACACATCACTCTTTTTCTCTTTTCTCTTTCTAGTATTTAAATAGTATTGTACCATTATGGCCTGTCTATATATATTTTTTAAATCAACAATTTATTACATGGAGCATGAGGGCAGACTATAGTAGCTACTTTATAACTATGTACAAAAAGACTATAGAACAAGAAGAGAAAAAAGAAAAAAGAAAGAGGAAAGTTAAAGAGAAAATAAAAACAAATAGAAGAAAGGAAAAGAAAAGAGGACTAAACTAATAGCAGCAAAGAGGAGAACCATAAGCAAGTTATGTAGTAACATTTGCGAAAGCAAATGCATTGGAATTGAATTCTAGAAAGAGAATCAAATGGCTTAATGAATCTCTTCTAGAGTTCCAATACTTGCTATGTCTTTTGCACTCATGCAAGATATGTTGTCTTGTTTTGATAGATATGTACTACACAGACAGCTGAAATCTTCCCAAGGGAAAAATTTCAGCCTATAAGAGCATGATTCATAATAGCTCTAGTCACTCTAGCACACAAAGAGTTGGAATGGCCAAAGTGTTTTAACCATGTGCTATCTTTGGTATAAGATGGTTCAATGGGATTGTTATTGATGTTACATAATTTAAGGAATTGTCTACCCTTTAAGTCTGAAGATTGGAAAATCATTTTCCACATATTGGAGATGTTGTCATATTTAGTTTTCCTGCCGAAGTCCCATAAAGATTTGCATGAAAAATGGGGAAAAGAATTGAAAGACTTAGTCTCTTTGTCAACCACTTTGTGAAGAGACCAGTTACAGTGACTAGGACATTCCCAAAATTCAATTGAATTTTCATGATAGGATACAAAGAAATTTTGCAGTGTGAATTTGAAAGGGATGTGATGTAGGGTCAAATATCTTTTTTGCAGCATGGATTGAGTGGGTGATGACAAAATTTTTTGATATTTCTGAAGATGTGGTAGCTTGATTTATATCACATCTGATAGTAAACAGTTCAGCTTCTGTACTATTGATATTTACCACATGGTGAAGGGTTTTGACAACAGGTTTGTTGTAAATGTGTACATAAGTAATAGATGTAGCCACATTATTTTTGACACTAGTGTCTGTGATGACAAGTGCATGAGAAGGGTTTTCTGATGAAGAAAGAGCTAGACTATCTAGTTGGTGAGAGTGAGAGAAAAGGCTTTTCTTGTTTGGCCTATTGAAAGAGTGAAAAGAAAAATGACTAAAAAAGGAGTCAATAACTCTACAACCAGGAGTGAACTCAGGGTTAAGAGGATTGAAAGCAGGAAAAACCTCATTAAATCTATTATCTATGTCAATAACTGGACCTTTAATCAATTCATGTTAACATTTTGTAAGAAATTCAAGTAACAAGTGATGCAGAGTACTTAGGATATTCAGTCTCAATTCTAATAAGGAGTGGAGGATGTGGTTATTTGGGAGAGTGTGAGCTCTTAGTTGTGATCTACCACTGAGTTTTTGAAGATGAAGATAAATAGGAATAAGGCCAGAAATGGTCTCAATGTCAAAGGTTGGAGACATTTTGAATACTCTAAGTATCCAAAGGGCTGCTCTTCTCTGCATCTTTCTCAAAATCTTTAGAGGATATGACACTGGTGCTTTGTTGTATAATTACAACTGGAAGCCATACAAAGTGATGGGAATAATACAACTTTTATAAAGAAGATGTTTCTGATAGGGAATTAGGCCACAAACTGAATTGCCAAGAATTTTCATGCTTTTGACTGTTGATATGGCCTTGTTGGTATAGAAATCAATATGTTATCAGAAGGACAGCTTCCTATCAAAAATAAAACCTAAGTATTTCCAGACTTCTTTGGGGTATAAGATGGGGCCCCCTAGAGTGGAAAGGTTGAGAGAAGAGGGATTAAAAGATCCATGCAATCTTGAAAAATGGAAGACTTCTGTTTTAGAATGTTTGACAGTGAGACCAAATTTCCAAAGAATGGAGGCCAAATTATAGCTACAAAAGAGCAAAGAATTCAAAAAGGAAAAGAATTTGCCTTGGGCATAGAAGAGATCATCATCAATGAAAGATAACATGGAAATGGGAATTTTTAAACTTTTTAGATGTTTTTCAAGAATATGAAGAATAGGAGCAAGATAAAGAGCAGATAAGATAGAGGATAGGGCAGAACCTTGTCCAACTCCAATGTCAACATTAAATAAAGGAGAAGAAAAAATGTTCCAGAAATACTGAGTTTTTCTGCCAACAAGATAGTTCAAAAGGAAGTAAACTACTTTAAAATCAAAACCAGCTTTTCTGAGGATGCATGGTAGTAAGCAATAGTTGAGGGAGGGGAAAAATTATGAAATATCAAAGACCAGAATGCTGGTTGACAAGTTTCTGACCCACTCTATGCAGATAAAGTGGGTGAGAGCAATACCAGCATCTGAGATAGCCTTAAATTTGAGACTGCCTAACTGACACTGATGGATGAAGTTATTTGAAATTGTGTGAAACTGTAATCTGTCACCAATGACTTTTTCTATAAGTTTTCCCAAGGTATTGAGCAGGACAATAGGTCTGAACAATTTTGGGGAATTGTAAGATGCTTTGTTTGGTTTAGGAATGACAATGGTTATAGATATCTTGAAGTGCAAGGGCCAGTGACTGAGTTTGAGACATGTGTTAGTGATATTAATGATATTTTTCAAGCATATTTTGTCCTCAATAATACACTTGAGATGTCTTCATGAAATTTTGTCAGGACTAGAAGTAGAAGAATTGTTGCACTTAGCAATTGAACTGATAAAATTTTCCTCAGAAAACCCTTCCCAGAATGATGATGTAAAAGATAGGATTTCATCAAGAATATCTTTTTCAACATGCTGATCTGAGGCCATGTTAAATGACAAATGAAGTGTGAACCAGAGATTATTTATCTCTAGGCATGTTTTGAGGTCAAAGAATGATTGCTTCATGTCTTTGACAGTTCTTTTGAATTGTTTCCAATCTTCTAGACTCCTGGAGGATCTGTATACATCCAAGTCATTACTACACTTAGCATTCTACCAGCTCTTAGAGTGAACCATAGTGTTAATGATCTTCAAATTTTGTCCACACATTCTCGATGGTGTTTGCAAATTTGTTGACAATACTATCAAGGCACAAAGAGTTAACAATATTGTTCATATTAATGTTTCTAAGAGCTTGGGAAAAATCTTTGATAAACAATCATTCTTCTTCACTATTCTTGACAATGGTATGCTTTCTGGTATTAATGTGTTCTTTAACTATTGGAATAACAATAGTTAAAGAAACATAATCAGATGTGAGTTGCCACTCAGGATAAATCAAGTAATTATCCATTTTACTTGATCCACAACACAAACATAAGGTCAATGACTAAATTAGAATCTTGACCATTGTTAGAATACCTAGTTAGAACTTGGTTAGTAGGCAGAGAAAGACCTAGATTAAAGGAGTTTGCTATAATAAAAAGATCATCACTAATAGAAGAATAATATGGAAAAAGTGGATCTTATAAATTGTCACAAATATTGAAATATCCAGTTATAACCAAAAGGTTTCAAATATTGACTTCAGTATCCTTAAGATACTTTAAAGCCAAATGGAAAGAGTCAGAATAGATGTTTATCAAAAAGAAAACATCACTATTGTTAGAGAATGATACTAAAAGAATGTCTCTATGGTTAAGGATATCTTTTTAAAGAGAGAAGTGGAGAGATAACAATCTGAGATTGATGTAAATGATAACTTGTCAAGATTATAGAAAGTGGACTTTGTTTCTTTCTATCTTTTTTCTCATTTTTATTTTATTTTTGATTTATTTTTTCTATTTTTAGAATTCTGGGGTTAGGGTTAGAAGTGATCAGTCACATCAGTCACATCTGATGATGTGGTCACAACATTGATCATAGAACTTAAGAAAAGAAAGTAGAAGGTTCTAGAACAAAATGATATTATACAACATGGACACCACATATTGGCCTCATGCTTTACACATGGTCATTTAGGGTAGGGTGCACAGTAGCTAGCATGGACCATCTGTAGGAGTATATAAGGTAAACTACTTTGTAAAGAGCTCTTTATCAAGTTCTTTTGTATTACTCTAATACAAGAGTTATGCTTTCATCCAACTCCAAGGATCTAAGTTCATAACATAACTTTTAGAAAGTTGTTTTCATTCATTGGATTTCTGACAAAGATAAGCCAGTTTGGGTGATTTTGAATTCCAACTAAATCTTCTCCTTTACTATTTCTTATGCTGGGAATCAAACAGATAGTTGTTCAGGAAGACTCCTGAATGAAGATAATGTCAAATTCAAACTTCATTTCAAAGATTATGTTTACAATCAGATTGTTTTTTTGGACATTTTGCAAAAATATTTTTAGGTCTTTGATAATCATGCTTTGACACTATCTATAGATAAGTAAATTGTTTGTTTTCAGCTTTCATGAATTTTTGCATATTCTTTGGAATGCCATTTCCTGTTGAATCTGTGTCACCAAAATATACATTCATTCAAGTTGGCTTGGTAATTGCCTTTACAGTTTGAGCATTTGAATGAGTGAGGGCATGGTTTATCCTTTTTAGTTTCTAATCTAGGGAGATTAGTTTTCTCATTAGCTTTACAACACCAAGCAAATTGTCAGTGATGGATGGATTGGTAGGAACTATTACACTTCACATATTTTGTACCTTGAATTCAGTATGCTCCCATCGAATGACCCTACTTCCAACAATTTTTACATTGCAGGACCCTAGGATTCATATTCGTACCTCAAATAGTGGCAATATATCTTTCAACATTGAAGTATCTATTGATAAGGCTCTTAGTCTTCACTCCACTCTGTATATCCCAAATGTTTATCTATATGATGAACATGTCTGATTTTGGCAAAACCTTGATGACTCTGAGTTGAGAGGCTAAAACAACATTATTGAAGATATGGTTAGCTTTGATGATATCTTCAATCTTGTCTAATATGATATGAGAATTAGTATTCTCAGAGATATAAGGAATACCAATGATCTTGAGAAATGATTTGGATTGAGGTAGTCTCAGAGACTCCACATTATTCACATCAACACTATATGAGTTCTTCATATATTTCTCAATGGTTTGTAAATTGAGATTGCTAGCTACTTTGTTAGTAGTGATAACTAACCTGCTTTTTTCTATGCGAATGAAGTCAGCCATGACTTGTGACTTAATATTCTTCAATGCTCTGTTGATGTTAGTAACATGAGTGCTTGAATCATTCATGAAGTTGTTAGCATTAGTAATGGTCATAGGAACAATAACTTGTTTTTGAGAAGTGTCAGGTGTGGTTTATACCCAGGGTGAAAGTCTGCAAGAAAGACTTGAAGATGTGTAGACTTGTGGAATGACCTTGGCTTCAGCTTATGTGCTACACTATCTGTCTGCCATGTGGTCACAACTTCAGATGATAGGAAGAAGTCCAAGATAGAAGTGAGTACTGATTTGATACATCGCCATTGAACACTGGAGATCGAGTTCAATAAGAATTATCTTCATCAATTATCAGACTAGTGAATTACAGTTTAACTACTAGTCTTATATACAAACAGATATTATAAGAAGTGCTCAGAGTTTCAGTAGTAAAGCCACTATTAACCCAAGCAGAGGTTTTAGTGTTGAGACACTGACAGAGGTAACTCTGTCATGGAAGACTGAGTTGAATAGGA